>ERZ826613.686-NODE-686-length-47229-cov-3.902531_pt1 | contig 47229 bp, 48 predicted proteins | sample MGYA00519925_ERZ826613 | MGnify/ENA primary metagenome ERZ826613 (study PRJEB31778, sample SAMEA3449236) | human gut metagenome | biome: human gut; feature: human-associated habitat; material: faeces | place: United Kingdom | collected 2010/2012 ... | reverse complement strand
GTAAAGGCATGAAGGCTTCGGAATGTCAAGCCTGATTCCGGACTTTTCCATGATATACGCAACAAACTGTGAACAAACGAACTTGTTCTTTCTTCTGAAAGCAATATGCAAAAAAATCAGTCCGAGTCCAAGACAATTATAAGAAAAATATTCACGATTATTTTTGAAATATTCCAGATTGTTATTAAAAAGTTCCTTCTGCTTCTGTGTTACAGGAATCCTGTATATTTCACATGGTATGTAACTATACTGTCCGAGTGTTCCCTTTCCGACAACTTCCCTGTTGAATGTTGCCGGAAGCGGCCTTGTGGGATTATTGCGGCAGAAGCTGTACATTTCCTCAAGCTGTATATCAGATGAAACCGATACATGATTATAAGGCTTTCTGGTAAAAATTTTCAGCATTCTGGCAATATTTGTTCCGGTCTGACAAACCAGAATATAAACGTAACTGCTCAAAAATCTCTCTCCCTTTTGTTTCTTTCTTTTTATAAATTATATGCTGTTTCGATGTCTGAAATTAAAAAATCAAAAAAATTCTTTAATATTATAGCATAAACACTTGCAAAATTCAATAGAATTTGGTATAATTTTAGTATATGATTTTATTTTATGCGCCTGTAGCTCAGCGGATAGAGCAGTGGCCTCCGACGCCATGTGCGATGGTTCGATTCCATTCAGGCGCACCACCGAGTGACCCCGGAGGACAAATCGCTTCACATTTTTTGGAGCGATTTTTCTTTAGAACCCGTCTTCACAACCGTTTACTTTTCATCTGTCTTATAGTCACAAGATAGTTTTTATTTATGGAGTTTTATAATGAAAAATTTTCTGAACAGGTATAAAATATTCATTGCATGGTCTGCGGTTGCTTTATGGATGATATTGATTTTCTGCTTTTCTGCACAGGATGCTTCACAGTCTTCCGATACAAGCGGAACTTTTGCACGGTTTCTTGCCAGGCTTGTAAACAGTAATTTTGATTCACTGAACAATACTGACCAGACTCTGCTCCTCAGCAAATGTCAGTTTGCCGTCCGCAAAGCCGCACATTTTTCCGTTTACGGTGTTCTGGGAATTCTGACTTTTACAGCGGTTCGGATTTCAAAGTTCAGGTTCTGCTACATAGCTGCTCCGCTGATATGTCTTGCTTACGCTTCAAGCGATGAACTTCATCAGTACTTCGTTCCCGGCAGAAGCTGCGAACTGCGTGATGTATGTATTGACTTTTCCGGCTCTCTCTGCGGAATGCTGGCAGTAATTATTGTAACAGTAATTCTGAAAAAAGCAAAAGCCAGCAAAAATTAAAAAAATTTATTTTTCAAAAACACTTGACAAATTTAAAAACAGGTCATATAATATAAGCATAATATTTTTAAATTCGATGAGCAAAAGTAAGTAATCTGCAAAACGATGTTTCAGAGAGCCGGAAAATGGTGCGATTCCGGTACAGACGCTGTAAGATGAATGGATTTGTGAGAAGCATAGTGAACGATTTCAAGTAGCTGTCGCCGTTTTTCCCACGTTACAGGGATAGGATATGAAAGCTTTTCAGCAAAAGTATCTGAAAGAGGAGAATATTTTATTATTCTTGAATTTGGGTGGCACCACGATGTCTATCGTCCCTTTTTGTGGATGATGGGCTTTTTTTATTGCCTTTTTGCAAATGAAACTTAATTTCAAAAGGAGAAATATTTATGATTTATCCGACTATTGAAGAAGCAAAAAAGAAATACAGTGAATATGATGTTTTCCCTGTTACCTGTGAAATTCTGTCAGACTCTTTCACTCCTATTCACATTTTCAAGGCACTTAAAAGAGATGAGGAAAATGCTTTTATCCTTGAAACTGTAAATAACGGAAATCAGTGGGGACGCTATTCATTTATCGGTATCAATCCAAAGGTAGAAGTAAAGATAAACAAGGGTGTGGCTTACTGTACAAAGGACGGTAAAACCACAGAAGAAAAAATCACAAACCCTGTTGAATATCTTCAGAATATTCTCAGTCACTACAAAGCCCCGAAGATAAAGCATATGCCTAATTTTACAGGAGGCTTTGCAGGATATTTCGGTTATGATACTGTAAGATATACTGAAAAGAAGCTTGTTCATGTTCCGGAAGATGATACACAGATGCCTGATTGTCACCTGTTCCTTTATGATGAAATCGTGGCTTATGACCATCTGAGCAGCAAGATAATCATAATTATAAATATATACAACAACAAGGACCTGAAAGAGCAGTACAAAGCAGCACAGGAAAGAATGAACAAAATAATTGACAAGATAACCTCTTATTTTGAAAGACCAAGACCTGTCGGCAAGGTTTCTGAAATAACTGTAAATTCAAATGTAAAGCATGATGAATTTATTAAAAATGTTGAGATTGCCAAACAACATATAGTTGACGGTGATATCTTCCAGATTGTTCTTTCACAGAGATTTGAAGTTGACAATCCTCCGGAAAGCTTTAACGTTTACAGAATGCTCAGAGCAACGAATCCTTCGCCTTATCTTTATTATTTCAAAAACAAGGATTACAATATTGCAGGTGCATCACCGGAAATGCTGGTAAATGTAACAGACGGAATTGTAAAGACAAAGCCTATCGCAGGAACTGTTCCGAGAGGTGTCACCGAAGAAGAGGATATTGCACTTGAGAAATCACTCATATCCGATCCGAAGGAATGTGCTGAGCATACAATGCTTGTTGACCTTGGCAGAAATGACGTAGGCAAAGTTTCAAAATTCGGTACTGTTGAAGTTACAAGTTACATGAAGGTTGAAAGATATTCAAAAGTAATGCACCTTGTTTCAGATGTAAAAGGTGAATTACAGGACGGAAAAAATGCTCTTGATGCTCTTATGTCTGTTCTTCCTGCCGGAACACTTTCGGGTGCTCCGAAAGTCCGTGCAATGGAAATAATTGATGAACTCGAAAACAAAAGACGTGGTCTTTACGGCGGAACAGTCGGATATATCGGTTTTGACGGAAATATTGATACCTGTATCGCTATCAGAACTGTTTTATTCAAGAACAACAAAGCCTATATTCAGGCTGGTGCAGGAATCGTCCATGACTCCGTTCCTGAAAAGGAATTCCGTGAAACCCAGAATAAAGCAAAAGCTATGATAAATGCAATTGAGGAGGCAACGGCTTTATGATACTTTTAATTGATAATTATGATTCATTCACCTATAATCTTTATCAGTTTTTCGGAGAGCAGTATTCTGATATAAAAGTTGCACGAAATGATGAAATCACAATTGATGAAATCGAAAAGCTGAATCCGCAGGCTATTATAATTTCGCCTGGTCCGGGCTATCCGAAAGACGCCGGAATTTCAATCGAAGCCATAAAACATTTCAGCGGCAGAATTCCGATACTCGGTATCTGTCTCGGACATCAGTCCATATGCGAAGCTTTTGGCGGAAAAATTGTTCCTGCGAAAGAACTTATGCACGGAAAATCAAGCACTATAAGAATTGATAATTCATCTGATATATTCAAGGGACTGCCTGATTCTGTTGTATGTGCAAGATACCACTCGCTGATAGCCGATGAAGCTTCACTTCCGGAATGCCTCAAGGTTATAGGAACAGATTCAGCAGGTCAGATAATGGCGGTTGAACACAGAGAGCACCCGACATACGGACTTCAGTTCCACCCGGAATCAGTTCTTACAAATTACGGAAAAGTAATGATAAAAAACTTTTTGTCAAAGATAGAAGGTATTAAAATGAATGATGTTAAAACAAATGCTCCGGAAGCCCCAAAGACACTTTTAAAGCCGTTTATTGCAAAGGTTGTTGACGGAAACAGTCTTACAAAAGAAGAAGCTATGCAGGCTATGGACGTAATCATGAGCGGAAACGCAACAGATGCACAGATTTCTTCTCTCCTGACTGCTCTGAGAATAAAGGGCGAAACAATTGATGAAATAACAGGTTTTGCACAAATCATGAGAGAAAAGGCAAATACCGTAAAAGGCTGTAAAGATGCAATCGACATAGTCGGAACAGGCGGTGACCTTGCAAACACATTCAATATTTCCACAACTTCTTCATTTGTTATTGCCGGTTGTGGCGCAAAGGTTGCAAAGCATGGAAACAGAAGTGTTTCAAGCAAGAGCGGTGCAGCTGATGTTCTTGAAAAACTTGGAGTTAAAATTTCTTCTTCTCCGGAACAGGCAAAGGAAATGATAGATTCCATAGGCATATCTTTCCTGTTTGCACAAAGCTACCATGGTTCAATGAGATTTGTGGCTCCTGCAAGACGTGAAACAGGAATCAGAACAGTATTCAATATTCTTGGCCCTCTGGCAAATCCTGCAAACACAGATTATATTCTCCTTGGCGTATATGAAAAGGAACTTTTAAAGCCTATGGCAGAGGTTCTTATAAACCTTGGAATTAAAAGAGCAATGCTTGTTTACGGTAATGACAAACTTGATGAAATTTCCATTTCTGACAATACTTCTGTTTGTGAAATAAAGAACGGTCAGATGTCATTCTATGAAATCAATCCGGAAGATTACGGATTCAAAAAAGCATCTAAAGAAGATGTTGTCGGCGGAACTGCTGAAGAAAACGCAAAAATAACTCTGGGAATACTTCAGGGAAAAATAACAGACGCAAAACGTGATATCGTTCTTCTTAATGCCGGCTGTGCTCTTTATATCTGCGGCAAGGCTGACAGCATAAAAAGCGGTATTGACCTTGCAAAGGCAAGCATTGACGGCGGCTGGGCTGAAGCAAAACTTAACCAGCTTATTGAAAAATCAAACAATATTTGACGGAGATTTAATATGATTCTTGACGATATAGTTGAAAAGAGAAAAATACAGCTTGAAAGAGAAAAGCAGAAACATTCATTTGAAAAAATCAGAGAACTTGCGGTGAATGCTGAAAATCCATGTAAGGATTTTTATACGGTACTTAAAGGCGGCAATCTTTCTGTGATTTCTGAAGTAAAAAAGGCTTCTCCTTCAAAATCTGTTATAAAAGAGGATTTTCACCCTGTCGAAACTGCAATTGCATATGAAAAAGCCGGTGCAGATGCTATTTCCTGTCTTACTGAGGAACATTACTTTCAGGGCAATAGTGAGTATCTTGCCAGTATAAGGAAAAATGTAAGTATACCGATACTCAGAAAAGATTTTATCATTGATGAATATCAGATATATGAAGCGAGGGTTATTGGTGCTGATGCTGTTTTGCTGATTGCGGCTATACTTGATACAGACACTATGCTGCGTTTCAAAAATACCGCTGAAAATCTTGGAATGAACTGCCTTTTTGAAGCACATAACAAAGAAGAACTTGACTCTATATTAAAGTGTTCGCCGAAAATAATAGGTATCAATAACAGAAACCTAAAAACCTTTGAAGTGAGCCTTGACAATACTGCAAAACTCAGCCGTTACGTTCCGGACGAATGTGTACTGGTTTCTGAAAGCGGAATAGCTTCCCATGAAGATATGAAAAAAGTTCGTGAAAGCGGTGCAGATGCTGTGCTTATCGGTGAAACTCTTATGCGAAGCGGAAACATTGCCGATACAATAAAGATGCTGAGGGAAGGTCTATGAAGGTAAAACTCTGCGGTACAAGGCGTATTGAAGATATCGGATATATGAATGAATTTCATCCTGATTATGCGGGATTTATTCTCTCGGAAGGTTTCAGACGCACTGTAAATTATAGTACATTTCTAAAGCTGAAAAGCAATCTTGATGCAGGCATAAAAACTGTTGGTGTGTTCGTAAATGAACCAATTGAGAGTATTCTGAAAAATTATGCAGATAAGCTTGATGCAGTTCAGCTACACGGAGATGAATCTCAGGAATACATTGATAAACTCCGGGCGGCAACAGACTGTGAAATATGGCGGGCTGTAAGAGTCAGAACGTCTGATGACATTTTAAAAGCTGATATATGCGGTGCAGACAAGCTTGTTCTGGATAGTTTTTCAAATTCGGGCTATGGCGGACTTGGCAAAACTGCTGACTGGAGCATCATAAATTCCGTAAAAATAAAAACACCTTTTTTCCTTGCCGGCGGAATAAATGCTGATAATATTTCAGATGCTGTGACATCTGTTGATTCTTATGGAATTGACATTTCAAGCGGTGTTGAAACCGATGGTGTAAAAGACAGGGAAAAAATAAAATTTATTATGAATCTTATAAGGAGTGGTCATGTTGAATAAAAAAGGAAGATACGGCATTTACGGCGGACAATATGTTCCGGAAACTGTAATGCATGCCGTAAGCGAACTTGAAGAAGCCTATGAACATTACAAGAACGACAAGGAATTCTGTGAAGAACTGAAAGCACTTTACAGGGATTATGCAGGACGTCCGTCCATGCTTTATTATGCTGAAAAAATGACTAGCGAACTGAATGGTCCTAAAATATATATAAAGCGTGAGGATCTGAATCATACAGGTTCACACAAAATCAACAATGTTCTGGGTCAGATACTTCTTGCGAAAAAAATGGGCAAGAAACGTATTATCGCTGAAACAGGTGCAGGACAGCATGGTGTTGCAACGGCAACTGCAGCAGCACTTTTCGGTATGGAATGTGAAGTCTACATGGGTGAAGTTGACATGGAAAGACAGTCACTCAACGTTTACAGAATGGAACTTCTCGGTGCTAATGTAATTCCTGCAAAAAGCGGCACAGGAACTCTGAAAGACGCTATCAATGAAGCAATGAAAGACTGGGCAACCAACATTGAAACAACATACTATTTAATAGGCTCTGTTATGGGTCCTCACCCATACCCTGCTATGGTTCGTGATTTTCAGAAGATAATCGGCGAAGAAATAAAAGAACAGATGCTGAAAAAAGAAAACAGACTTCCTGACTGCATAGTAGCCTGTGTCGGCGGCGGTTCAAACGCCATGGGTGCATTCTATGACTTTATCGGCGACAAGTCAGTAAGACTGGTTGGTGCAGAAGCAGCCGGAAAAGGCGTGGATACCAAATTCCATGCGGCAACAGTTGCTCATGGCGATGACGGAATATTCCACGGTATGAAATCAATATTCCTGCAAAACGATGAAGGACAGATTGATAAGGTTTATTCTCTCTCCGCCGGACTTGACTATCCGGGAATCGGTCCTGAACATGCAAATCTATATAAAACAGGAAGAGCAGAATACATTCCTATATCTGATGAAGAAGCTGTAAGTGCTTTTGAATATCTTTCAAGAACAGAAGGTATAATTCCGGCAATAGAATCAGCTCACGCTGTTGCAGCCGCACTTAAAATTGCTCCGACAATGACAAAAGACCATATCCTTGTTATAAATCTCTCAGGCAGGGGCGACAAGGACGTTTATCAGGTTGCAAGATACAGGGGGGTACAGTTAAATGAACAGGATTGATGAAAGGCTCGCAAAGCTTAAAAGTGAAAATAAAAAGGCTCTTATTACTTATGTTTCATGCGGCGACGGCGGATATGAAACAACAGAAAATGCCGTTTTGAAAATGCTTGAAAACGGTGCTGACATTATCGAACTTGGTGTTCCGTTTTCAGACCCTATCGCAGAAGGCCCTGTAATTCAGGCGGCAAGTGAAAGAGCACTTTCAGCCGGCACTACTCTTAAAGGTATATTTGAAATGGTAAGAAGACTTCGTAAAAAAACAGATGCTCCGCTTATCATGATGATGTATATCAATTCAATTTTCCGTTTCGGCAAGGAAAAATTCTTCTCTCTTTGTGCTGAAACAGGCATTGACGGTGTTATTGTTCCGGATATGCCATTTGAAGAAAAAGATGAAATCGCAGAATACGCTGAAAAATATAATGTTATCAATATAAGCCTTGTAACACCTGTTTCCCGTGAAAGAATCGGTAAAATAGCCAAAGAGGCAAAAGGCTTTGTTTACTGTGTATCTTCAACCGGTGTTACAGGAATGCGTTCCGGATTTTCAACAGACTTTAACGAATTCATAGGAGAAATCAGAAAGTATACTGATGTTCCTTGTGCTATCGGTTTTGGTATTTCAGGTCCTGAACAGGCTGAAAAACTCAGACAGTACTGCGACGGCATAATCGTAGGAAGTGCAGTAGTCAACACTATCGCTCAGAATCCTGATGACGGCGGTGAGGCAGTCGGCAGATTCACAAAGAGTCTGAGAGACGCTCTTGACAAGTGAGGAAAATCAGATGACGACAAGTGCTTCGGAAATTTTTGATTTAAGAAACTTCTATTTTTATCAGTGCGGAAATATCTTTACAGGAAGTCTTAACAATTTCAATTATAAAATCATTCCTGACAAAGAAAACCTTACAGTCCTTGTCTGGCACGGCAGACTTTGTTCTGACCTTGCTGAAATTGAAACCGAAAAAAAATATCCGCTTACACAGGAAGGTTTCGATGAAATGATAAAATGGCTGGAAAATGAATATAAAAAAGATGAACAATAGTTAATTTGTAAAGTCTTTATTAAGCCTGATACGTTTTCAGAACGTATCAGGCTGTTTTTTTACATTATTCTGCATGAAATGTAAAATCTGTTTTACATACATTTTACATTATACCGCTTTTGGATTTAACATTCCTATTATAAAATATCATAGTAATCAAAAGAAAGATTACAAAAACACTACTTAATTTTTGGAAAGCCGTTTAACGGCAGAATGGAGATTATTATGAAAAAGACTGTTTCTAAAACTCTTGCAGTGGTTATGTCACTTACAATGCTTGCAGGCGCTGCAACAGGATGCGGTTCAAAAAGTTTTGATGCTAAAAAGAATATTACAATCGTTTCCCGTGAGGACGGTTCAGGTACAAGAGGCGCTTTTGTAGAGCTTTTCGGAATTGAAGAAAAAGACGCAAACGGCGAAAAGGTAGACAGAACAATTGATAGTGCTCAGATTACAAACAATACATCTGTTATGATGACAACAGTTTCAGGAAATATGTATGCTATCGGCTACATTTCACTTGGTTCACTCAATGATACTGTAAAAGCACTAAAAGTTGACGGTGTTGAAGCATCAGCTGCAAACGTAAAAGCCGGTACATACAAAATTGCACGTCCTTTCAACATTGCTTACAAAGATGGTTCACTCAGCGACGTTTCACAGGATTTCGTTGACTACATCATGAGTTCTGAAGGTCAGCAGATAATCACTGACAACGGCTATATCAGCGTTGACGATTCACAGCCATACAGTGGTTCAAAGCCTTCAGGAAAAATTGTAGTTGCAGGTTCTTCATCAGTATCACCTGTTATGGAAAAATTAAAGGAAGCATATATGAAGGTTAATACTGGTGCAGATATCGAAATCCAGACAAGTGACTCCACAACAGGTATGACATCAGCAGCTGACGGTGTATGTGATATCGGTATGGCATCAAGAGAACTCAAGGACAGCGAAACTTCAGCCGGTCTTACATCACTTGCAATTGCTCTTGACGGTATCGCTGTTGTAGTAAACAACGACAACCCTACTACTGATATTACAAGCGAACAGGTAAAATCAATCTACACCGGAGAAACAACAACCTGGGAAAACATTGCAAAATGATCCGGGGGAAGGATAATAAATGAAAAATTTTCTTGAAATTTTTATGAAGATAATTTTTCTGCTTGCGGCGTGTGTATCAATTTTAGCCGTTGCAATGATATGTATATTTCTCTTTGCAAACGGCATACCTGCCATGCAGGAAATCGGAATCTTCAAATTTTTAAGCGGAAAAGTATGGCGACCATCCAATAACATTTACGGAATCCTGCCATTCATCCTCGGAAGTCTTTATGTAACTGCCGGAGCAATAGTCATGGGTGTTCCTATCGGAATTATGACAGCTGTGTTCATGGCTAAATTCTGTCCTAAAAAGTTATATAAAATATTAAAACCGGCTATAAACCTCCTTGCCGGTATCCCTTCAGTAGTTTACGGCTTCTTTGGTCTTGTAATGCTCGTTCCTGTTACAGGAAGTTCCATGCTGACCGCTTCAATAATCCTTGCAATTATGATACTCCCATCTGTTATAGGTGTTTCGGAATCAGCTCTTATGGCTGTTCCTGACAGCTATTACGAAGGTTCTCTTGCCCTCGGTGCAACACATGAAAGAAGCATTTTCTCTGTAATGCTCCCGGCTGCAAAGTCAGGAATATTTGCAGGTGTTGTTCTTGGCATCGGACGTGCGATAGGCGAAACAATGGCGGTAATGATGGTTGCCGGAAACCAGCAGGCTATGCCTTCAGGCATTCTGAACGGTGTCCGTACACTTACATCAAACATCGCAATTGAAATGGGTTATGCAACTGACCTTCACCGTGAAGCTCTTATTGCAACAGGCGTTGTATTATTTGTATTCATCCTTATCATTAACATATCATTCTCATTACTTAAAAGGAGGAGCAAATAATGAATCCTGTAAAAAAAGAAACTTTCAAAGACAAGTTAAAGCAGTATAAAAATGCTCCGTTTTCCTTTGTACTTATGATACTTGTTATGCTTTGTGCGGCAATAACAGCAGTAACACTTATATTTATTGTAATTTACATTCTTGTAAAAGGTGTTCCGAATCTTACTCCTTCACTCTTCTCCCCTACTTACAACACTGAAAATGTATCAATGCTCCCGGCAATAATCAACACATTTATTATGACACTTATTTCACTTCTCATAGCTGTTCCTCTCGGAATCTTTTCTGCTGTATATCTCGTTGAATATGCAAAAAGAGGAAACAAGATAGTAGGCATAATAAGAATGACAACCGAAACGCTTTCCGGTATACCGTCAATTATATACGGACTTTTCGGATTCCTGTTTTTTGTAACTACCATGCATCTTGGATATACAATTCTTTCCGGTGCACTTACACTTGCCATAATGATACTTCCATTAATCATGAGAACTACCGAAGAAGCTCTGAAATCAGTTCCTGATTCTTACAGAGAAGGAAGTTTCGGACTTGGTGCAGGAAAGCTCAGAACAGTATTCAGAATAATAGTTCCGACAGCAATACCCGGAATTCTTTCAGGCATTATCCTTGCAACGGGACGTATTGCCGGTGAAACTGCCGCACTGATATTCACAGCAGGAACAGGTACTAAAATCGCTGCAAAATTCTGGAGCGATTCAGGAAGAACACTTGCCGTTCATATGTACAACCTTTCAAGCGAAGGTCTTTACATTGACCAGTGTTACGCTACAGCAGTTATATTACTGGTCATTGTAGCTCTTATAAACGGTCTTTCAGGACTGGTTGCCAAAAAACTATCGAAAGGATAAATCATGGATAAGTTTAAAGTTGAAAATCTTGATCTGTACTACGGACAGTTCAAGGCATTGAAAAATATAAATCTTGCTATCCCCGACCACGAGATAACAGCATTTATCGGGCCTTCAGGCTGTGGAAAATCAACATTGTTAAAATCATTGAACCGTATGAATGACCTTGTTGAAGGCTGCCGTATAACCGGAAAAATCACGCTTGACAATGAAGATATATATGATAACATGGATGTAAACAAACTCAGAAAAAGAGTCGGAATGGTTTTTCAGAAACCAAATCCGTTCCCTATGAGTATTTATGACAACATCGCTTACGGTCCGAGAACACATGGAATACGCTCTAAGGCAAAACTTGATGAAATAGTTGAGAAGTCTTTAAGAAATGCGGCTATCTGGGACGAAGTAAAGGACAGACTGAAAAAAAGTGCACTTGGTATGTCAGGCGGTCAGCAGCAGAGACTCTGTATTGCAAGAGCACTTGCAGTTGAACCGGAAGTTCTTTTAATGGACGAACCTACATCAGCTCTCGACCCGATTTCAACTTCCAAGATAGAAGACCTTGCAATTGAGCTGAAAAAGGAGTATACTATAATTATTGTAACTCACAATATGCAGCAGGCCGTTCGTATTTCTGATAAAACTGCGTTTTTCCTTCTCGGCGAAGTAATTGAATATGACAACACAGAAAAACTGTTTTCTATGCCGTCACAGAAAAAAACAGAGGATTATATTACAGGGAGGTTCGGTTAAATGCGTAATATTTTTGATAAGCAGCTTGAAAATCTTCATATTGAACTTATTAAAATGGGTTCCTTGTGCGAAGAGGCAATTTCAGGTTCACTGAAGGCTCTGAACGACAATGACAAAAATATTATAAAAAATATATCAATGCTTGAATCTGACATCGACCAGAAAGAGCGTGACATTGAAGGACTTTGTATGCGTCTTATTCTTCAGCAGCAGCCTGTTGCGTCTGACCTTCGTGTTGTTTCAGCCGCTATGAAAATGATTTCTGATATGGAGCGTATCGGCGATCAGGCAGAAGATATTGCTGAGATTATCAAATACATTCAGATTGATCCGCTGAAAAAATCGACCCATATAAACGAAATGGGAAAAGCTGCTGCCAAAATGGTTACAAACAGCATTGACTCATTCATTAAACGTGACCTTACTCTTGCCGGAAAAGTTATAGCATCAGATGATGTTATAGATAATCTTTTCATAGAAATAAAGAAAGATCTTATCGAGTATATTCAGAAAAATCCGGAAGCCGGTGAATATTGTCTTGATCTTCTGATGGTTGCAAAATATTTTGAAAGAATCGGTGACCACGCTGCAAATATTGCAGAATGGGTGGAATTTTCAATCACCGGTATCTATAAGGGAGAAACTTTATGATTTATATCGTTGAAGATGACAGCAGTATCAGAGAACTTGTTGTCTACACACTTAAAATGGCCGGATTTGAAGCCGACAGCTGCTCATGTGCAGAAGAACTTTATAAAGTACTGGACAGCACAGTACCTGAACTCATTCTTCTTGATATAATGCTACCGGGAGAAGACGGAATGAGCATATTAAAAAAGCTCAGACGTTCTTCAAACACTAAAAAGACTCCGATAATCATGCTTACTGCAAAAGGCTCTGAATATGATAAAGTTTCCGGTCTTGATGCGGGAGCAGATGATTATATAACCAAACCATTCGGAATGCTGGAACTTGTTTCGAGAATAAAGGCTCTTTTAAGACGTACCACTGAACACGTTAATGAATATGAATTTCATGCCGGAGATATTGTCGTAAATCCGGGAAAACATAAAGTTACAGCCGGCGGACAGGAAGTAACACTCACCTACAAGGAATTTGAAATGCTTTGTATGCTGATTGAAAGCAAAGGTCTTGTTCTTTCAAGAAATAAACTGCTTGAAAATATCTGGGGATATGATTTTGCAGGCGAAACAAGAACAATTGATGTACATATCCGTTCACTGCGTTCAAAGCTTGGCAAAAGCGGAAATATAATTGAAACCGTCCGTGGAATAGGCTATCGTATTGGAGCTGACAATGAAACGTAAAATATCTCTTAGTATGTGCTGTATTGCGGCAATATCGGTAATCATTACAGCGATAATGATATCGGCTCTGCTTTACAACAGAAATTACAACAAACTTAAAAGCAATATTGAAAATGAAGCTGAATATATGGCTGAAGCCATGAATTTTAACGGAGTTGAGTATCTTGACTCCGTTAAAGATGTTTCTCCAAGCAGAATCACATGGATAGACAAAACAGGAAATGTAATATATGATAATATCGGAAAGGAACTCGACAACCATCTGAACCGTCCGGAAGTCAGAGAGGCTATTGAAAGCGGAACAGGTTCAGGCTCGCGTCTTTCAGCTACCCTTAAAGAAAATACATATTATTATGCAATACTGCTTGACGACGAAACAATACTCCGTGTAAGTGATACAACAAACAGTCTTTACAGTGATATTTTCAAAACACTCCCCTATCTCATATTTATGACCTGTGCTGTAATCGTTATGGCATTTATAGTTTCTCATATACAGACAAAAAGGATTGTAAAACCGATAAATGAAATGGATCTTAACCACCCTTCAACGGATTTTGAATATGAAGAACTTGAACCTCTTTTAAACAGAATTGAAAAACAGAATACAGATATCAGCGAATATATTCAGGAACTTAAACACAAACAGAATGAATTTAACACTGTGACTGAAAACATGAGTGAAGGCCTTATAATACTTAAAGGTCAGACCGTTCTTTCATGCAATAAAAGTGCAATGAATATCCTCGACTGTTACGGAGAGGTTCTTGGTAAAAACATTCTTGAACTCAACCACAGCAGTATTTTTATAAATGCAGTTGAAGATGCTGTAAACGGAAAAGCTTCTGAAACCAATATGGAACTAAAAGGAAAAAACTTTATGCTTATTGCAAATCCTGTAATGGAAAAAGATTCTGTTTCAGGTGCTGTGCTTCTCCTTATTGATGTAACAGAAAAGGTTTCACGTGAGGCTATGAGGCGTGAATTTTCAGCAAATGTTTCACATGAACTGAAAACACCGCTCACAACAATTTCCGGATATGCTGAAATTATGAAAGACGGCTGGGCTGACCCGAAAGACTACAAAAAATTTGCTGAAAAAATATACAATGAAGGTAAGCGGCTTATCAATCTCATTGAAGATATTATCAATCTTTCAAGGCTTGATGAAAATGACAATACAATGGAAAAAGAGCCTGTCGACCTTTTGTCTATAACGAAAGATGTCAATTCAAGACTTTCCAAAAAAGCGGCAGATAAAAAAATTGAATTTACTGCCGGCGGCGAACACGCAATTGTAAACGGAATACCTCAGATACTTGATGAGATGATTTACAACCTCTGCGACAACGCAATAAAATATAATCATGAAGGCGGATATGTAAAGGCAACAGTTGTCAACAATAATAACTGTATAAAATTTACTGTATCTGATAATGGAATAGGCATTCCTGCTGAAGACCTGAGCAGAGTATTTGAACGCTTCTATTGTGTTGACAAAAGCCATTCAAGAGAAAAAGGCGGAACAGGTCTCGGACTTTCAATTGTAAAACACGGTGCGGCGTTCCATAATGCCAAAATAGACATCGACAGTACGCTCGGTGAAGGAACAATGATTACTCTTACATTCTGCAAATAAACCCGACTATACAAATAAAAAAGAGAGAGTTTTAAAACTCTCTCCTTTATTTTACTGAAAATTTTCTTTAAGTGCCTGTGCAAGCTGGTCAGGACATGATGTGTTTTTCATTCCGCAGTGAATATTTTCAAGACGTTCAATAACATCCTCAACTTTCATTCCCTTTACAAGAGAACCTATGCCTTTCAGATTTCCGTTACATCCGCCGATGTACTGAACATCCTGAACCACTCCGTCCTCAACTTCAATATTTATCTGTCTTGAACATACACCTTTTGGTATATATGTAATTTTCATTATAAATCATACTCCTTTTTTCTTGCAACACCTGATTTTATTGCAGCTTCTGCAACTGCCTTTGCAACTGCCTTCGGGATTTCTCTGTCAAACGGGTCAGGAAGAATATTCTCTGCATCCAGTTTTGACTCGTCAACACTTCCTGCAATAGCATAAGCCGCCGCAAGTTTCATATCTTCATTTATATCCTTTGCCCTTACAGCAAGTGCACCCTTGAATACCCCCGGGAAAGCAACAACATTGTTTATCTGGTTCGGATAATCGCTTCTTCCTGTACCGATAATAAATGCTCCGGCTTTCTTTGCATCATCAGGCATTATTTCAGGTGTCGGATTTGCCATTGCAAAAATTACAGGCTTTTCTGCCATGCTCCTTACCATATCTTCTGAAACAAGTCCCGGTTTTGATACACCGATAAATGCGTCCGCACCCTTCATAGCATCACTGAGTCCGCCACGAATCTTATTCTTGTTGGTTACCTTTGCAATTTCATAATGTGACGGATTTTCAAATTCATCACCGTCACAGATAATGCCCTTTATATCAACCATTATAATATTGCCGATGCCAAGAGTAATAAACTGCTTTGCAATTGCAATTCCTGCCGCACCCGCACCATTTATAACAAGAGTCATATCTGATATTTTCTTTCCGGCAACCTTAGCGGCATTTATCATTGCAGCACTTGCAACAATAGCTGTTCCGTGCTGGTCATCATGAAATACCGGAATATCAACCTTTTCCTTTAACTGTTTTTCAATTTCAAAGCATCTCGGAGCTGAAATATCTTCAAGGTTTATTCCGCCGAAACTTTTTGAGATAAGCTGAATAGTTCTTACTATCTCATCAGTATCCTTTGAATCAACGCATATCGGAAATGCATCAACATCTGCAAATTCCTTGAACAGTGCACATTTACCCTCCATTACAGGCATGGAAGCTTCAGGACCGATATCTCCAAGTCCTAGAACAGCTGTTCCATCTGTTATAACAGCAACAAGATTGTGTCTTCTTGTAAGCTCATATGAAAGCTCAGGATTTTTTTCAATTTCAAGACAAGGTCTTGCAACGCCCGGTGTATACGCATGAGAAAGCTCATCACGGCTGTTTACCGAAACCCTTGAAACTATCTCAATCTTACCTTTCCATTCCTTATGCTTATTCAAAGCTGATTCCATAATATCCATTTAAAAAATTCACATTCCTTTATTTTTTATTAGACAGTTTTATAATCCTGTCAAGATTTTCCTTTGATGTTGTATTGCTGCCAAGATGTGTCGGAACTGAATTATACAGTCCATGAAAATCCGAACCTCCGGTAACAATAAGGTTATAACGTTCTGCTATGTCAAGCAGTTCCTTACGCTTTGATTCATCCGCAGAATAATGATAAACCTCAACCCCGTCTATCTTTTCCTTTTTCACAAGTTCTTCCAGAAGCTCCACATTATCATAAAGTGCCGGATGTGCCATTACAGCCACTCCCCTTGCCGAATGAATAAGGTCAAGCACAAAATTCACATCAGGGTATTCCCTTTCAACCAGACATTTTCCCGTCTGAAGATTAAAAAGTTCATTATCCAGTTCACCGTAAAATTCCAGTGCATAGCCATATTCAATAAGTGCTCTCATGATATGGGATTTATATATGCTCTTGCTTCCGGTACAGTGTTTCAGAACACTTTCTCTTGTGATAGGATAAAGTTCCATGACCTTATCTATCATCTCTTTTGAACACTCCTTGCGTATCTCGCAGGACTTCAGACAAAGTCCTTCAAGCCTGTCAGGTTTCTTCGGAGCATAACAAAGTATATGCACTTTACTGTTGCGTTGTTTGTCCCATGCGGACATCTCCACGCCCTGTATCATTTTTACACCGTATCTTTCGCCAAGCACGCTTGCTCTTGAGAAAGATGAGAGTGTATCGTGATCAGTGATTGACAAAAAGTCTATGTTCATTCTTTTAGCCTGAACTATAACATCTTCGATTCCAAGTGAACCGTCAGAAAGTGTAGTATGGCAGTGTAAATCGCAAATCATAAAAGACCTCCGTTTAATGTACTGTTTAATAAACAAGGCTCACAGCATTATTTAAATTATACCACAATCTGCGTTTGAAATCAATAGCTTTTTGTTAAGATTACATAAAAGAATAAACAAATCAATTTTAAAAGTACTATGCAAGTGCATACTTTTCAATTGCTTTTGCCGCACCGTCATTCTCACAGGTATCTGTTACATACTTTGCCGAAGATTTCACACTGTCCGGTGCATTGCCCATTGCGACAGAAAATCTGGCATATTCAAGCATTGAAATATCATTGTTGCTGTCACCTATTGTCATGATATTTTCCGGTTCTATGCCAAGTTTACGGCTCAGGAAACATACTCCCTGACCTTTGCAGCAGGTACTTGAATTGATTTCAAGGTTATTTCCCATTGAATATGTAACATTAGGCGGAGGCATAAGCTGTCCCAGTCTTGCTATCGCTTCCCTGCGTTCGTCAAGGTCTGCAAAGAACAGGTTTATCTTTTCAATATCCGGATTCTGTGTATTGTAAAATTCATGAATGTCATCAACTCTTACTCTTGAATTCATAAACACAGGTATAAATCCGCTGTCAATTTTATATCTGTTTATATTATCAATATTTTCACTCTGAACATAACCGTTTCCGCCAACATAAAGGTCAAGCAGGCAAACATAATCATCAAGTATTTCTATCGCCTTGTCAGCAACCGCCTTAGGAATAGGATCTTCATAAACGCAAACAAACTTATTGTCATATATTGCCGCACCGTTTGATGTTATAAAATACTGTATACCGCTCATCTGCTTTACTTCATCAGGTATTTCCATAAGAACACGTCCTGTGCAGACTGCCACAACTATTCCCTGTTCTGCCGCCTTTTTAATAGTATCTATACTTTTGTCAGAAATTATATTTCCATTATTTATAATAGTACCGTCAAGATCCAGCGCTATCATCTGAACCTTTCCGTTTTTTGCCGACAAACTCATTTTATTCTTTACTACTCCGATCATTTTCTTTATTTTAGAATATTTTACCTGCCTGTTTTTAAGAAAATCAATTGTCAGTTCATCAGGCTCTATAAATATTTCACCTGTAAATGCATTTAGTGCAACAGGTTTTCCGGACAGGCTTTTGTCCATATACACCCCGGTGTTTATAACTGCCGGTATCTGCATCTGTCTTGCAAGGTACGCAGCATGGGATCTTGCAAGACCATTGGTGGCTATAAGTGCAGAAACTATATTTTTATCTATATCAGCCACCTCGCTCGGAAGAAATGTATCGGAAACGATAATCTGTCTTCCTCCAGGATAAATCTTTGTCTTTACTTTTTCCTTGTTCAGATGTCTTATTATATGTTCCGAGATATCCCTTATATCCTTTGCCTTGGAACGTATTGCCTCTGATTCCATTTTCAAAAAAAATCCTTGAAATTCTTCCGATGCCTGAAAAACAGCATATTCCGCATTTATATTCTGTTCCTTTATACTATTTATAATAGTTTCAACGTAGTCATCATCCTGAAGCATCATCTGCTGAATACTGAAAATCTTTGCATATTCCTCGCTTGCATTATGAAGAGTTTTCTCATAAAGATACTGAAGATGATTAAATGTATCAGCACTTGCCCTTAAAAAGCGGCTTATCTCCTCATCAGAATCTATATCGTTGTTTTTACTGATTTTTGCAGTATTTTTTTCTTTGAATACAATGTTGCCGAATGCAATACCTTTACTGACACTTATTCCCTTAATTGCAATCATTATATCATAAAACCTTTCTTTTATTTATGCTTATCCAGCTGTTTGACTGTACATATATTGTATACTATTTTGCAGAAAATTTCAATTGATTTTTAAGTTTAAAGATAAATATAATTCCATGACGGAAAATCAGTTTATTCAGTTTATAAATTTCAGTTTCAGTTATCACATTTTTGAGCATTTTCAACATTTTAAGAATTGACAGCAAATAACAACTTGGATAAATTTAACACAAAAAAACTAAGAATTTAATAAAAAAGTATTTGATTTTTCTGAAAAATATGGTATAATAGTAATTATAAAAATTAATAAGGTTAAGTTATAAACCACATCGGAGGAATCTGTTGGAAAGAGAAGCTTTAAAAAAAGAACTTTTAATAATTTTTGTAAGAGCGATGTTTCTTGATCTTGCAGCATATCTGGTCTCGGTTATTTTTATTGGCTTTACCTTATCAATTGCTGCCGGATTGCTTATCGGCACATCCGGTATGCTGCTTAATCTTTACCTGCTCAATCAGTCGGTTTACAGGATTGTAAAAAGCGGTGGAAACAAAGCCGGAAACAGAATGTTTACAGGCTATATTACCAGAATGATTGTCATGATGGTTATAATAGCCGGAGCTATGATGATATCCGGAAAATGTGCACTTGGTACAGTGATTCCGTATTTTTACCCGAAACTTATATATGCAGGAAAGATACTAAAAAAGAAGAAAGGAGGAAAATCTGAATGAAAGCGTCTGATTTTTTTCAGGGCGTTAAGGAAGTTAACGTAACCGGTCCTAAGGTTGCTTTTCATTTTGATGTATTCGGCGTCAGAATAAATGTTACAGAAACTATTATTATAAGCTGGGGAATCGTCATTGCACTAACTGCGCTTGTGCTGTTTCTGACTCACAACATGAAGAAAAAGCCGGAAAAGAAAAGACAGGTTATTGCCGAATTCCTTGTTGAGATCGTAGATAATCTTGTTAAAAGCACTATGGGTGAAAAGTATAAATCATTCGGTCCGTATGTTGCCGCTTTGTTTGCATCTTCAATTTTCGGAAGTCTTGTAAGCCTTATCGGACTCAGATCCGTAACAGCTGATTACAGCACAGTCCTTACATGGGCACTGATGAGTTTTGTTATGATTGAAGCTGCAAAAATAAAGGCTGATGGAATAGGCGGATATCTGAAAGGATTTATCAATCCTCTGAATATCATAAGTGAAGTTTCAACCCCTGTTTCCATGTCATTCCGTCATTTCGGAAACATAGCCGGCGGTATGATCATAACAAGCCTTATCTATTTTGCCCTGACAGGTCTTTCAAGTGCGATAGGTCTGGCTGTCCCGATTTTTACCATAGGACTTCCGGCTGTTTTGTCGCTTTACTTTGACTTGTTCTCAGGATTTATGCAGGCGTTTATTTTTATAATGCTTACAATGATTTATATTTCAAGTTCTAGTTCAGAAGATTAAAACCCTCTGCCCCGGAAGAGGAAAAATTATTATTCAAATTTAAACCGGAGGAGAAATGGAGTAATTTATGGAAAAGGCATTAGTATTGGCAGGATCAGCTATAGGTGCAGGACTTGCAATGATCGCAGGTATCGGTCCTGGTATCGGTGAAGGTTACGCAGTTGGTAAAGCCTGTGAAGCTATCGGAAGACAGCCTGAATCATCAGGTGCTGTTACAAGAACAATGTTCGTTGGTTGTGCGGTTGCAGAATCAACTGGTATTTACGCATTCGTTGTAGCTCTTATCATGATGTTTATCAATCCGTTCTTGGGCAAACTCTAAGCTGAAAATTAAAATAGAAAAGCTGGAGGAATATAAATGCTGGGATTTTTATCCATCGACATCGGTACAATAATTTTTACATTGTGCAATCTGCTGATTCTTTTTCTGGTGTTCAAGCATTTTCTTTTCGGAAGAGTGCATAAAATTCTTGATGAACGCCAGAATGATGTTTCGGAAACATATAACAAGGCTGATGCAGCTCTTGAACACGCAAAATCCCTTGAATCTGAATATTCAGGTCTTATGGAAGGTGCGAAGGAAGAGTCTGCCCAGATGATCAAGGCTGCCTCCAAAAAGGCACAGCTTCGTTCAGATGAGATTATTTCCGAAGCCAAAAACGAAGCTTCAGCAATACTTGCAAGAGCTGATGAAGATGTTGAAAGAGAAAAGAAACGTGCCCAGAACGAACTTCGGGGAGAAGTTTCCGAACTTGCTGTTCTTGTTGCACAAAAAGTTGTTGAAAAGGAAATCACTGAGGCCGATCACGAACGATTTATCAATGAATTTATTGACAATGTGGGTGATTTGAAATGACAGGTGATGTAGGAAAAATATACGCTGATGCCTTGTTTGAACTCTGTGTTGAGTCAGACAGCGTTGAAACTGTTCATACTGAACTGAATCAGTGCTGCAAGGTGTTTGACGATAATCCGGAACTTGTTAAACTTCTCTCTTCCCCTGTTATTTTAAATGACGAAAAAAAGAATGTCATAAACAGTATTTTCGGAAACAGCGGAACAGTTCATGACTTTATATGTCTTGTAACTGACAAAAAAAGAATCAGTTTCTTTGATAAAATGACGGAAAATTTCAATATACGCTATAATAATTATAAAAACATAGCTGAAATGACCGTTATAACAAGCATTCCGCTGAAAAAGGAACTTTGTGACAGACTTATTAAAAAGCTTGAGGAAAAATCTGGGAAGACTGTTAAGCTTACACAGGAAGTTGATCCGGCAATTATCGGCGGACTTATCCTTAAACAGGGCAATACTCTGATTGACAACAGTGTCAGAGGAAGACTTGAAGCTGTTGCCAAGCAGCTTAAAATACAATAATTAGAAGAAGGTGTATTGATGAATTTACGCCCGGATGAAATAACTGGTATAATTAAAGAACAAATTAAGCATTACAGTGCAAAGCTGGAGCTTAAAGACGTGGGTACAGTTGTAACTGTCGGTGACGGTATCGCAACTATCCACGGACTGGAAAAATGTATGTCCGGCGAACTTCTTGAATTTGAAGGCGGAGTTTACGGAATGGCGCTTAACCTTGAGCGTGATTTTGTAGGTGCAGTTATGCTCGGCTCCGACGCTGAAATTAAAGAGGGAGATCCGGTAAAAAGAACAAATAAAATCGTTTCTGTTCCTGTCGGCGATGAACTTCTCGGACGAGTTGTAAACGCCCTCGGACAGCCGATCGACGGCAAGGGTGCTATTGTTACTGATAAAACTGAACCTATCGAAAAAATAGCTCCTGGTATCATTACAAGAAAAAAGGTTCACAAGCCTCTCCAGACAGGTATCAAGGCAATAGATGCTATGGTTCCTATCGGACGCGGACAGCGTGAACTTATAATCGGTGACAGACAGACAGGTAAAACTGCTATCGCACTTGATACTATCATCAATCAGAAGGATCAGGACGTTATCTGTATCTATGTTGCAATCGGTCAGAAGCGTTCAACAGTTGCAAACGTTGTTGAAACACTTGAAAAAGCCGGTGCTATGAGATATACTATTGTAGTTTCTGCAAGTGCTTCTGAACTTGCTCCGCTTCAATATATCGCTCCTTATTCAGGATGTGCTATGGGTGAATATTTCCTGAATCAGGGTAAGGACGTTCTGTGTATTTATGATGACCTTTCAAAGCATGCTGTTGCTTACCGTACACTCTCACTGCTCCTGAAACGTCCGCCGGGACGTGAAGCTTACCCTGGTGATGTTTTCTATCTGCATTCAAGACTTCTTGAAAGAGCCTGCAGCCTTAATGAAAACTATGGCGGAGGAAGCCTTACAGCTTTGCCGATCATCGAAACACAGGCAGGAGACGTTTCAGCTTATATCCCGACAAACGTAATTTCAATTACAGACGGTCAGATATTCCTTGAAACTGACCTTTTCAATTCAGGTATCCGTCCTGCCGTTAATCCTGGTATCTCTGTATCTCGTGTAGGCGGTGACGCACAGATAAAGGCTATGAAAAAGGTTTCATCTTCATTGAAGCTGACTTACTCACAGTATCGTGAGCTTCAGTCATTCTCACAGTTTGGCTCTGATCTTGATGCTGATACAAAGGCAAGACTTGCACAGGGCGAACGAGTTGTTGAAGTTCTGAAACAGGACAGAAATTCACCTATGACAGTTGAACATCAGGTTATAATTATTTATGCCGTTGTAAACAACTATCTTAAAGATATTCCGATAAATCAGATTGCAGAATATCAGGTTGAACTTTTTGAACTTATTGATAATTCTTATCCTGACATAATAAAGTCAATTTCTGAAACAAAGGAACTTACAAAGGAAAACGAAGCTGCACTGAAAGGTGTTCTTGAAGGTTTTTCCTCAAAATATATGCAGGATAAATAAAAAACTTTCTGCTTTATCAGATTGTTTTTAAATGCACAAATAAAATATACGGCGTGCTGCACTTGGTGCATCGCAGGTGAATGGAGAATTTTATGGCTTCATCAAATATGAAAGATATAAAACGCCGCATAAAAAGTGTTGAAAGCACTAAACAGATAACTAATGCTATGCAGCTCGTTGCCTCATCAAAGCTCAGAAAAGCCAAGGAAAAGGCAGACGCTTCAAAGCCGTTTTTCAATACGTTGTATGATACCATGAAGGAAATTGTAAGCGAGGACGCAACATTTTCTTCAATATATACGAGGAAAAGAAAAAATAATGTTACACTTCTGGTTGTAATCGGCGGTGACAGAGGCCTTGCCGGCGGCTTTAATGCAAACGTTTTGAAGCTTGCACAAAAAAGATATGACGAACTTTCAAAAGAAACTCAGGTTGTGATACTGCCTATCGGAAGAAAGGCTGTTGAATATTTTGAAAAAAGAGATTTCAAAATCATGACACGATATGAAAATATTTCTGAAAGTATCTCTATTTATGGAGCTATGGGCATCGCAGATAAGATAATCGATGTTTATAATAAGGATAAGATAGACAGGGTTGAACTTTTTTATACCGACTGTGTATCCCCGCTTTTGCAGGAGGAAAAACACATAAAGCTTATCCCGCTTGATATTGAAGTTGACAAGACAAATATCAGCCTTACAAATTATGAACCTTCTGCTGAAGAAGTTTTTGATTCTCTTATCCCGAAATATATAGCAGGTGTTCTGTTTGGAGCGATTGTAGATTCATTTGCGGCTGAACAGGCAGCAAGACGAACAGCTATGGAAAACGCAACTGACAATGCTAATGAAATGATAAGCAACCTGTCACTTGTATATAACAGAGCACGTCAGGCTGCAATTACTCAGGAAATTACTGAGATAGTTAGTGGTGCAAACGCACAGGAATAGTGCAAAATTATGCGGTTTTAATCGCTTTTATACGGAGGAAATTATGCAGAATACCGGAAAAATAGTACAGATTATCGGTGCGGTTGTTGACATACAGTTTGCAAAAGATTGTCTTCCGAATTTGCTCAACGCTATAGAAGTTGACAATCATGGCAAGAAACTGGTACTTGAAGTTGCTCAGCATATCGGCGATGATATTGTAAGATGTATCGCTATGAGCAGTACTGACGGACTGGTAAGAGGTATGGATGCAGTTGACACCGGTTCACCGATTAAAGTACCGGTTGGTAAAGAGACATTAGGCAGAATTTTCAATCTGCTCGGAGAACCTGTTGATGATGGTGCTCCGGTCAAGACAAAGGAAAACTGGAGCATTCACAGAGAAGCTCCAAGTTATGAAGAACAGACAGCTTCAAATGAAGTTCTTGAAACAGGAATCAAGGTTATCGACCTTATTGCTCCTTACCTCAAGGGCGGTAAGATTGGTCTTTTCGGAGGTGCGGGTGTAGGTAAAACCGTACTTATTCAGGAACTTATAAACAACGTTGCAAACCAGCACGGCGGTATTTCAGTATTCACTGGTGTTGGTGAACGTACAAGAGAAGGTAACGACCTTTATAATGAAATGAAGGAAAGCGGAGTTATTGACAAAACCGTTCTGGTTTATGGTCAGATGAATGAACCGCCTGGAGCAAGAATGAGAGTTGGTCTTTCAGGACTTACAATGGCGGAGTATTTCCGTGATGTTGAAGGTCAGGACGTTCTTTTGTTCATTGATAACATTTTCCGTTTCACACAGGCTGGTTCAGAGGTTTCAGCTTTGCTCGGACGTATGCCGTCAGCCGTTGGTTATCAGCCGACACTGGCAACTGAAATGGGTGAACTGCAGGAGCGGATCGCATCTACAAAGAATGGTTCTGTCACATCCGTACAGGCTGTTTATGTCCCTGCCGATGACCTTACTGACCCTGCTCCTGCTACAACATTTGCTCATCTGGACGCTACAACAGTTCTTTCAAGACAGATTTCATCACTTGGTATCTACCCTGCTGTTGATCCGCTTGAAAGTAACTCAAGAATCCTTTCTCCTGAAATTGTAGGTCATGAACATTACGAAGTTGCAAGAACTGTTCAGACAATTCTTCAGAGATATACAGAACTTCAGGATATCATTGCAATTATGGGTATGGATGAACTTTCTGATGAAGACAAGCTTACAGTTAACCGAGCAAGAAAGATTCAGAGATTCCTTTCACAGCCGTTTACTGTTGCAAAACAGTTTACTGGTATGAAAGGTAAATATGTACCGATCAAGGAAACAATCAGAGGATTCAAGGAAATCATTGAAGGAAAACATGATGACCTTCCTGAATCAGCATTCCTGTTTGTCGGAACTATTGACGAAGCAGTTGAAAAGGCTAAAAAAGGTGAAAGCTGATGAGACCTTTTAAGTTAAAAATAATCACACCGGAAAAGGTTTTCTTTGATGACGAAACAGAACAGATAATCGTAAGAACTACTGAAGGCGATATCGGTATTCTGGCTGGTCATGAAAACTATGTTTCCGATTTGCCGCCTGGTCCTTTCCGTGTTAAAATAAACGGAGAATTTAAAGTTGCCGCTATTTCCGGTGGTGCTTTAAAAGTGTCAAAAGAAACTACAACCATTCTCGCCATGGCGGCAGAATGGGCTGATGAAATTGACCTTGACTGGGCAAAACGTTCTCAGGAAGACGCACTGAAACGTCTTAATGAAAGCAAGAGCGATTTTGAGCATAAGCTTGCAGAAATGAAGCTTAAACGTGCTCTTAACAGAATCAACGTATCACAAGGAAAATAAAAATTACCCCTGATTCAATATGAACCAGGGGATTTTTATTGCTGTTATCAGAAACATCTGAAATTATATCAGCTTTGTTCCTGCGTTATCTATATGAAATTCCTTAACGTCCCAGCCGCCAAGACCGGCATTGTCAAGTGAAAATTTCATTTTTCCTGCGAAATAAGTATTCTTCTCATCAACTATTGCAACAATTGTCGGGCCTGCACCACTTATATATGAAGCGTATGCACCATGATTATATGCAATATCAAATATATCTCTTGCATGAGGTATCAGTTCCATACGATATGGCTGATGAAGCTTATCATGAACAGCTGTACGCAGATTTTCAAATTTACCGGTCAGCAGAGAAGATGAAAAAAGTGCAGCTCTTGAAAGATTATAAACCGCATCTTTATGTGAAACCTGTTCCGGAAGACAAGCTCTTGCCTTTTCAGTTTTAAGTTCAAAATCAGGAATAATTGCAACAAATTTAAGCTTTGTAAAAACTTCCTGCTTAACCCAGTGTACTTTTTTTCCATCGAAAACAGCTGTAACAATACCGCCGAGAAGTGCAGGAGCAGTATTATCCGGATGACCCTCTATCTGTGCGGCAAGATCAACTATATCATCTGTGGTAAGCGGACTGCCGAGAAGTGTATTTGCTCCGACAAGACCAGCGACTATACACGCCGAACTTGAGCCAAGTCCTCTTGCCATAGGAATATTATTTTTCTGGCGAATTTTCAAACCTCCAAGCCTTTTTCCACAAACATTAAACAAATCTTTGGCAGATATGTATATCAGATTTTTTTCATCTGTTGGTATATCAATATTGTCGAGTGTTGCTATATCAATAGTATCTGATTCTTCCATTTCAACGAAATTATAATATGTAAGAGCAAGACCCAATGCGTCAAAACCTGCACCAAGATTTGCAGATGTTGCAGGAATCTGAAGTTTAATCATAAAAAGTTTCTCCATTCCGGTGAAAACACCACATTTATACTTATAATTATATTTTACCATATTTGCAAAGATATTTCAATACAAAAAAAGTGCCCGAATTTACGGACACTTTACTTATTTTTTTATTAAATTTTTGGAAGTTGTTCAAGACTCTTTGCAAGTTCCTCATCTGTTGGAATGTAGTCGCCCATAACTCCGTCATTATATTTCTGATATGCTGTCATATCAAAATATCCTGTACCTGTAAGACCAAAGAGAATTGTCTTTTCTTCTCCAGTTTCTTTGCACTTGAGAGCCTCATCAATTGCAACACGAATAGCGTGGCTGCTTTCCGGTGCAGGAAGTGTACCTTCGATTCTTGCAAACTGAGTTGCTGCTTCAAATACAGAAGTCTGTTCAACTGATCTTGCTTCCATGAGTCCTTCATCATAAAGTTCAGAAAGAACACTGCTCATTCCATGATAACGCAGACCGCCTGCATGGTTTGCAGAAGGAATAAATCCACAGCCCAAAGTATACATCTTTGAAAGAGGACACACTTTTCCTGTATCACAGAAGTCATAAGCATATTTACCTCTTGTAAGTGACGGGCAGGATGCAGGTTCAACTGCAATAAATTTATAGTCAGCTTCACCTCTGAGCTTACGTCCCATAAATGGTGAAATAAGACCGCCAAGGTTAGAACCGCCTCCGGCACAACCGATGATAATATCAGGCTTGATGTCGTATTTATCACAGGCAGCCATTGATTCAAGACCTATGATTGACTGGTGAAGCAGTACCTGAGAAAGTACAGAACCAAGAACATATCTGTAACCCTCCGTTGAAACTGCAACCTCAACAGCCTCGGAGATTGCACAGCCGAGAGAACCAGTTGTTCCCGGGAACTGCTCAAGAATCTTTCTTCCGACATTTGTTGTATCAGAAGGTGAAGGAGTTACGTTTGCTCCATATGTTCTCATAACTTCACGTCTGAACGGTTTCTGCTCATATGAAATCTTAACCATGTAAACTTTACAATCCAGATCAAAGTATGAACAAGCCATTGAAAGAGCTGTTCCCCACTGTCCTGCACCTGTTTCAGTTGTAACACCTTTGAGTCCCTGCTTCTTAGCATAATAAGCCTGTGCAATTGCACTGTTAAGCTTATGGCTTCCGGAAGTATTATTACCTTCAAACTTATAGTAAATTTTAGCAGGAGTTCCGAGTGCTTTTTCAAGGAAATATGCACGAACAAGCGGTGACGGACGATACATTTTATAGAAATCACGAATTTCATCCGGAATATCAAAATATGCTGTATCATTGTCAAGTTCCTGCTTTGCAAGTTCCGTACAAAAAACATTGCTAAGCTCATCAAGTGTCATCGGCTTGAGTGTTGCAGGATTCAGAAGCGGTGCAGGCTTTTTCTGCATATCAGCTCTGACATTGTACCACTGTTTAGGAAGTTCGTCCTCACTCAGATAAATTTTATATGGGATTTTATTTTCCATTGTTTTTAATACCTCGCAATCAATTTCTTATATTTAATTTTAACATTTTTTGTGCAATTTGTCAACTATTATAAAAAGAAAAAAGCCGGATTTTCTCCAGCCCCTTTCTTTGTTCAAGTGTTTTTTTCTTTTTTTCTTTTGTTCTACATTTATAATTATATCACATTTTTTACAATTTAAAATAAACATTCTGTCAACAATATATGAAAAATATGTTAACGTTTATATGCAATTTGTACATTTTTGTTGACTTTTTGTTTTTCAACTGATATAATGTAAAAAAAGGAAAAATACGAACGAAAGGATAAAAATTATGACTGAAAAAGAAAAAATGCTGAATGGTGAATACTACATCAGCTGTGACAAGGAACTGACTGCTGAACGTGAGCGTGCAAAAGATCTTTTATTTGAATTCAACAGTATCAGACCTTCAAACCGTAAGGAACGTGAAAAAATTATAAAAGAACTATTTGGCAGTGTAGGTGAAAACAGCTGGATTGAATCCCCTTTCAACTGTGATTACGGCACAAACATACACGCAGGAAAAAATTTTTACACAAATTCAAACTGCTGCATACTTGACTGTGCCAGAGTTACATTCGGTGATAATGTTCTCATCGGACCGAATACAGGTTTTTTCACACCGAATCATGCATTTGACAGTCAGGAACGTGCTGAAGGTTACGAGCATTCCCTCCCGATAACAATCGGTGACAATGTATGGATAGGCGGAGGCGTTTCGATTATCGGAGGTGTTTCAATAGGTTCAAACACAATTATTGGTGCTGGAAGCGTAGTTATTCATGATATTCCTGATGGTGTAATTGCGGTTGGAAATCCTGCAAAACCCATAAGAAAAATAACTGATGAAGATAAGATAAACTTTATTAAATAAAAACAGCCCGGAATAAAAACCGGGCTGAAAATTTATACTCTTATTTTATAAGTGAAACGCCTGTCATTTCCTTTGGCTGTTCAAGTTCCATAACTTTAAGCATTGTAGGAGCAATATCAGCCAGAACGCCGCCTTCACGAAGTTCACAATCCATTCCGACAACAATAAACGGAACAGGATTTGTTGTATGTGCTGTAAATGGTGAGCCGTCTTCTTCAAGCATCTTATCAGCGTTACCATGGTCAGCAGTGATAAGTGCAACACCGCCTTTTGCAAGTACTGCATCAACAGTTCTGCCAACACATTCATCAACAGCTTCAACAGCTGCCTTTGCCGCATCAAAAATACCTGTATGTCCAACCATATCACAGTTAGCGTAGTTCAGAATAATAGCGTCATATTTGTCGCTGTTTATAGCTTCAACTACTGCATCTGTAACTTCATAAGCACTCATTTCAGGCTTTAAGTCAAATGTTGCTACATCAGGGGACTTAATAAGAATTCTTTCTTCTCCCTCAAATGTTTTTTCCTCACCGCCATTAAAGAAGAATGTTACATGAGCATACTTCTGTGTTTCAGCAATTCTGAGCTGTGTCTTTCCCATCTTGCTGATATATTCGCCAAATGTCATTTCCAGTGATTCCGGAGGATAAGCAACCTCAACATTAGGCATTGTAGCATCATACTGAGCCATGCAGACAAACTTAACAGGGAAAAATCCATTTTTGCGTTCAAATCCGCTGAACTTTTCATCAACAAACGCTCTTGTAATCTGTCTTGCACGGTCAGGACGGAAGTTAAAGAAGATAACGCTGTCATCAGCTTTTATCATACCTTCCTTGTCGCATACAGTAGGAAGCATAAATTCATCTGTTACGCCATTTGCATAAGAATCCTTTATTGCCTGTACCGGACAAGTTCCTTCAACGCCTTCGCCAAGTACCATTGCGTCATAAGCCTTTTCTACTCTGTCCCATGCGTTATCTCTGTCCATTGCATAGAAACGACCCATAACTGTTGCAACTTTGCCCACACCAATTTCATTCATCTTGTCGCAGGCTTCCTGCATATATTCAGCAGCAGATGACGGAGGAACGTCACGTCCATCCAGAAAAGCATGAACATAAACCTTTTCAATACCGTTCTTCTTAGCCATCTCAAGAAGTCCGTAAAGATGCTCAATATGGCTGTGAACACCGCCAGGTGAAAGAAGTCCCATAAGATGAAGAGCAGAACCTTTTTCCTTGCAGTTTTCCATTGCATTTTTAAGAGAAGCATTTTCAAGAAAACTTCCGTCCTCAATTGACTTGGAGATTTTTACCAGCATCTGATAAACAATTCTTCCGGCACCGATATTTGTATGTCCTACTTCAGAGTTTCCCATCTGTCCGTCAGGAAGACCTACATCGAGTCCGCTTGCACCGATTAAAGTGTGCGGGCCCTGTAAATATTTATCAATGTTAGGCTTTTTTGCAGCAGCAATTGCGTTGCCGTAGCTGCTTGGGTTATAGCCGAAACCGTCCATTATGATAAGTGCAACCGGTTTTTTTGACATATCGTATTTACCCTTTCCAGAAAATCTCATTCTTCATAATCTGCAACAGGAGTTACAACAGGCTTGCCTTCACTGTCAAGAAGTGCAGTCATTCCGCCGGTATATCCGTTATACGAAAAAACATAATTCACGCCAGTTTCTCTGTCAACCCATATTTCAACACCTGTCAGACTACCCTGAGAATAAGTTTTTATAAATCTATCTTTGCTTTTATTGTTTTTAAACATTAAAATCAGCCTTCAACAGCAGCCTGAACAATAACATTGAAGTCTTCAGCCTTGAGTGAAGCACCGCCGATAAGACCACCGTCAACATTTGGCTTAGCAAGAAGTTCAGCACAGTTCTTAGCGTTCATTGAACCGCCATACTGAATTGTAACTGCATCAGCTGTAGCCTGATCATAGATTTTAGCAAGTGTTGAACGGATAAATCCGCAAACTTCTTCAGCCTGATCAGCAGTAGCTGTTTTACCTGTACCAATAGCCCATACCGGTTCATAAGCGATAACTGTCTTCTTAACGTCCTCAGCAGAAACATCAAAAAGGTCAAGCTTAATCTGACGTGCAATAACTTCTTCTGTAATGTTGCATTCACGTTCCCAGAGAAGCTCACCAACACATACGATTGGCTTTAAACCAGCTGCAAGAGCTGCCTTTGTTCTCTTGTTAACTGTTTCGTCTGTTTCGCCGAAATACTGTCTTCTTTCAGAGTGGCCGATTACAACATATTCAACGCCGAGTTCAACGAGCATATCAGCAGAAATTTCACCTGTAAAAGCACCACTCTTTTCAAAGTGAACATTTTCAGCACCGATTTTAACATTTGAACCAGCTGTTGTATTGATAGCTGTTTCGAGGTTTGTGAAAGGTACACAGGCAATTACTTCAACTTTACCTTCTGCGTTAGCAACGAGTGGCTTGATAGCTTCGAGAAGCTCCTTAGCCTCTGGTCTTGTTTTGTTCATTTTCCAGTTTCCGGCAATAATTGCCTTTCTAACACTTTTATTCATTTTAAATTACTCCTTAATTTTAATTGTGGGCGAACACAAGTCCGCCCACAGCGTATATTTATTGTAAATTATTTATCAGCAATAACTGCAACGCCTGGAAGAACCTTGCCTTCGAGATATTCAAGTGAAGCACCGCCGCCTGTTGAGATGTGGCTCATCTTATCAGCAAATCCGAGCTGCATAACAGCTGCTGCTGAGTCGCCACCGCCGATGATTGTTGTAGCATCTGTTTCAGCAAGTGCCTTTGCTACTGCAATTGTACCCTTTGCAAGAGTTGGGTTCTCAAATACACCCATAGGTCCGTTCCATACAACTGTCTTAGCTGACTTAACTGCATCAGCAAAGAGAGCCTGTGTCTTAGTACCGATATCAAGACCTTCCTTGTCAGCAGGAATCTTGTCTGAATCAACAATAGCTACTTCGATAGGAGCATCGATTGGGTCAGGGAAACCGTCTGCAACTGTTGTATCAATAGGAAGAAGGAGCTTCTTGCCGAGCTTTTCAGCCTTTGCGAGCATTTCCTTGCAGTAATCAATCTTTTCAAGGTCAACAAGTGACTTACCAACTTCATATCCCTTAGCCTTGAGGAATGTGTAAGCCATACCGCCGCCGATGATAAGTGTATCACACTTTTCAAGCAGGTTTGAAATAACGTTGAGCTTGTCAGCAACCTTTGCACCGCCGAGGATAGCAACGAATGGTCTTTCAGGTACTTCAACTGCATTGCCGAGATACTTGATTTCCTTCTGCATGAGGTAACCTACTGCTGTTTCCTTAACGAACTTTGTAACGCCTGCTGTTGAAGCGTGTGCTCTGTGAGCTGAACCGAAAGCGTCCATTACGAAAACCTGATCGTCAACGAGATCAGCAAGTTCCTTGGCAAAACCTTCGCCGTTCTTTGTTTCTTCAGCACCTCTGAATCTTGTGTTTTCAAGAACTACAATTTCGCCTTCCTTCATTTCGGCAACAGCCTTCTTAGCGTTTTCGCCTGTTACTGTATCGTCCTTAGCGAAAATAACGTTTGCATCAACGAGTTCTGCAAGACGCTTTGCAGCCGGTGCAAGAGAGAACTTGTCTTCCGGACCATTCTTAGGCTTTCCGAGATGTGAACACAGAACAACCTTGCCGCCATCAGCAACAAGCTTTTTAATTGTAGGAAGAGCTGCCTGAATTCTATTGTCGTTTGTAATAACGCCGTCCTTAAGAGGTACGTTGAAGTCAACTCTTACGAGGACCTTTTTGCCCTTTACATTAATGTCATCAACTGAAACTTTGTTTAAACCTGCCATATTAGATAAGCATCCTTTCATTTTATACATTATAAGAACCCGTCCACATAGGAAATGTATGCGGATTTTCGAGCATAATTTACAGATTACAAGGCAAAAATGTGCAGACATACTGGCGTACGGCAAATATTTTTAGCATCATAAAAAGTAAAATCTGCCGAAAAGACGTTTGCATATGCCTATGTGGACGGGTTCTTTTATTAGCTGTTATAAATTTAACAACCGTTATTTTTATTTTACACTATTTTCCGATATTTTGCAATAGTTTTTTAAAATTTTACTTATGTCTTGTTTTATGAACTGCAATTCCAAGGGAATTATGTCCTATTATACACGCAAGCGCCGCACTGAACTTTACAATACTCTCCGGCGGATACCCAAGTCTGTTCCTGAGTTCTGTTGCAAGATCTTCAGCGGCTTTTCTGTTACTTCCGCAAAGAATGGTGTACGGTGTTCCGGCTTCAGCTATTCTCTGCACATACTCAGAAAATCCCGGAATGATATTTTTTTCACCATGTATTTTCTCAGACGATGAAAGCAACCCGCCATACGCTTTGATTACAGGATATTTTTTTAACATCTTTCCGAAAAAAGCCGCCGCAGAGGTTACTATTTCAGCCTTCTTTATATTTTTAAAAGTCAGCGGAAGCAGATACAGTTCACAGTTATCAACATAATCATGAATAAAATCCAGAAGTTCATCAGGTGTTGCTCCCTTCTGGGCAAGCAAAGCCGCCTGTACAACTGCATAACCGTATGCCGCACTGTAACTTCTTGAATCAATAACAAAAATACGCATAGCAAGTCGGTCCTTTGTATGCACATTTTCCTTGAATTTCTGTGCTGCTGTAAGTGCATTGCGGTATGTACCTGATTTTGAAGATGAAGCAGTTACAAATATAACATCTGTCCAGCCTTCGCTGTAAAGTTCATTATAAAGGTCAAGTATTTCATTTGCCGGAACCGATGAAACGCTTATCTCCGTTTTGGAATTGTCCATAGTCCTGTAAAATTCATCAGGTGAAAAGTCAAGGCGCTCAAGTCTTACAGACTTGTCGATTTCAACAGGAATGCTCATTATTTTTATTCCGAGTTTCTTTTCATCTGCTTTCGTAATATCGCTTATTGAATCTGTTACAAATTTTATTTTCTGCATTTAACATTCCCTTCTTTCTACCATGTATATTTCGTAAGCTGACCCTCTCTTGAAAGGTCGGGAAAATTCCACTGTCTTAATACTTCATAAGTTGCAATTGCAACAGAATTTGAAAGATTAAGACTTCTGAGTTCATTTCTCATAGGAATTCTTACACATTTTTCAGGATTGGCATAAAGAATATCTTCATTTATCCCCTTATCCTCACGTCCGAAAATAAGATATGCATCGTCTGGATACTCAACATTGCTATAAACATTTTTTCCCTTTGTTGTAAAGAAAAAGTAATTACCCTGATTTTTTTCAAAAAACTCATCCACATTATCATAGTAAAATATATCCAGCTTGTCCCAGTAATCAAGCCCTGCCCTCTTCAGATGTTTGTCAGTTATTTCAAACCCGAATGGTCTTACAAGATGAAGTTTTGCACCTGTTACTGCACAGGTTCTTGAAATATTACCTGTATTCTGAGGAATCTGTGGTTCTATCAAAACTATATTTAAATTCTTCATTTTCCAAAACATTCCCTAATAAAAATCTGTTATTAATTTTATTATACCAAAATTTCGGCAAAATTTCAATAACCATCTTAAAAATATACAAATCACCTTCCGGATTTATATTCCGTTTGCAATTTTATAGTTGATTTTTAACATTTTTTTATTTTTTTGTTGACTTTTCATGTGCAGTATGTTATAATAACAAAACCAAATAAGATTTCTGAATGGAGGATACAAACACATGGAAACAAGAATAATGGAAATAGAAGCAAAAACAAACCACAAAATTAAAATCGGTGTTATTCCGGGACATTTTGCAACAAACCACTCACACGTTAACTACTATGTTGATATGACTAAAATCAAAACACATCATGCGGTAGCAAAGGAAACAGCAAGAGAACTTGCTAAGGCATATGTTTCAATCCTGTCGGTTGATACAATAATCTGCCTTGAGGGAACTGAAATAATCGGTGCATTTCTTGCAAGAGAACTTGCCAAAGAAGGTCACACATCAATAAATGCCGGAAAAGACATCTGCGTTATAACTCCTGAAACAAACGCAAACAATCAGATGATATTCAGAGATAATATTCAGAAGGATATTTTCGGTAAACAGATACTTCTGCTGATTTCTTCTGCATCAACCGGTAAAACAATAAACCGTTCAGTTGAGTGCCTTCAGTATTACAACGGACATCTTGCCGGTGTTGCATCTATATTCAGTGCCATAAAGGACTATAACGGAATTGAAATAAATTCAGTATTTACCTCTGATGACCTTGACGGATACGAAACAATGCCTGCAAGTGAATGCAGTCTTTGCAAGTCGGGACAGAGAGTTGATGCGATAATAAACAGCTTTGGATATTCCAAAATTTAATCTGAACAAAAATCCTGTACATATGTATGGGATTTTTTATTGCATTTAAATGAAAGGAATTTCAATATAATGAACAAAAAAATTATTGTTGCATTTCTCTGCTTTATAGCCACTGTGATAATAGCTTTGTGTATATTTCATTTTACTGAAAACGGCAGTAAAAATAATACTGAAAGCGTTTCAGATTCTGTTACCAACAAAATATCAGTTCAGTCTCAGCCAATCAATACCTCAGTAACACAGCCGCAAAACAGCAAAACATCAGAAAGTGTATCAGGCAATACTTTGCATCAGAACAGCACAAGTCTGATTACTGTAACCGAAAATACAGCAAAAGATGTCAGAGAGAATAAAAATCGGTACACAAGCACAACTGAACCGGTCAGTACAGATATTAATGCTGAAGCTCCACATAAGCAGGCAGAAAAAACAGAACCTTTAACTTTACATTCAGAAATCAGCAGCAAAAATGATATTACAGGTAATAATATTGAACTTCCTGTAATTACCGTTAATTGAAATATTGACATATGCAGTCGGAATATGGTAAAATAAAAAGGTATTATGATTGGAGGCTGATCAATGAAACAAGCAAAAAAAACTCTTTGCTTTGCTGCATCGCTCCTCATGGCTGTCACCTCTATGGGTTTGAATGCCGGAGCTGATAATGAAGAAACTGTTTCCTCAGCTGTCGGTGATATAAATTCTGATGGTGTGGTAAACGTTTATGATGCATCTGGGCTTAAAAAAATAATTTCAGAAAAAAAATATATCGAAACTGCTGACCTGAACAATGACGGCGTGGTCGACAGTAAAGACGCTGATGAATTATATAAATCAATTCTTTCTGCTGAATATCAGTATATGGAATCTTCTGAGGACGGAAACACTGTCTCACTTTCACAGGCACAAGCTGCTCCAAAAGAGACTGCTCAAATCAATCTGAATCTTGATGAAAATACTGATGCGCAGAACTTAATGGTCGTTATTGAGTATCCGGAAGATCTGATTATAGATGAAGAAAAAAGTCTGGAAAATGCTGATGCAAAACAGTTTGACAAAGGAAAAGCAACGGCTGTTTTCACAAATTCAGAAAAACTTGATTCATCGCTTTCTTCCCTGTTTTTCAAAATACCGGAAGAAGCATCAGGAGTTGAAATTTATGAAATAAAATTATCCATTGTTTCTTATGGAGATACAAATAAGGATTTTGAAAAGGTCAACGCAAGAGGAAACGTTATATATGCATTAACACCACTTGCAACCGAGCCAACCGAAGCAATTACAACTGCTGTAAGTACTGAACCTTCGGAAACCTCCACTACCACGGTTTCTGCAACAACTATTTCGTCATCAACCACACCTGCTGTTTCAACAACACCGAATATTTCAGTTGATGTAAGCCAGATTGAAAATAACGCCAAACTGCAATGGTACAAATCAGATGAAACAGAATTTTTCAGGGACGGTATAAGACTTTACGTTGACGGAAAAGAGATAGTTCTCACCGATAAGGTTTTCTTCAATACCACTCCTAAGTCAACATATAATTCAAAAACATTTGACTACGTTGTGCCTTTTACGATAGAATATAATGATATCGTAATCGAAAGTACATTTAACGCAAAAATAGGTCAGGCGGGAGATACAAATCTTGACCATTCGGTTAATGATGATGATATTGCATCTGTAATAAGCTATATCAATTACGACCGTGACCTGACAGATTTCCAGAAGTTTCTTACTGATAAAAATTCAGACAGTGAAGTGGATTACAGTGATATAACATATTCCTATAACAACGTTTCCTATATCCTGTACAGTGACCATGCCGAGGTAATAAACTGTGACGATTCAGCTACATCAGTTACAATCCCAAAGACTGTAAATAAATTGCCTGTTACGAAAATTTCAGGAAAAGCATTCGGTGCGAAGGCAAAGTTAAAAAGCATTGCCATTGAATCACCGGACTGTGCAATTGAAAGTAACTCCGGTGCTATAAACAGCAATACAACCATTTTTGGTTATCCGGATTCTTTAGCACAGGTTTATGCAGAAGAATTTGGCAAAAAATTTATTGCGATAATAAATGGCGATGCTAACTGTGACGGAAAAATCAGCGTTCAGGATGCCGCAATTATTGCAAGAAAAGCTGCACAGGGCAAGCTTGGCGAACTTCCTTCATGGTCTGATTACAATGGTGATTCACAAATAAATATCCGTGATGCTGCCGCAATTGCTAAATACATTGCAAGTTCTTACAAATAAAAATAAAGGTGAGTATGAAAACACTCACCTTCTTTTTATAACTGTTATTGCAAAAATTCAGGACCCCTTTTTCAAGGAGTCCCTTTTATTTTTATTCTGCTGATTCATCAAGAGCAACATAACGTCTTAATGCAACTGCGTCAAAAATATTAATTCTTGAATCATCGTTCATGTCAGCTCTGTCAAACTGTTCATCAGTAAATGCTTCTGATTTTATCAGATATTTCTGAAGAAGTACCACGTCAGCAATTGTAACTGTATGATCAAGTGTTACATCGCCCTTAATAACCAGACCTGTTGGTTCTGTTGGTTCTGTAATCGGCTCAGTAATCGGTTCGGTTGTTGGTTCTGTTACAGGTTCTGTAGTAGGTTCTTCTGTAGGCTGCTGGCTGTTTGCAGGAACTGCGTACACACCATAAATTTTACTATCACCTGAATGTGCACTTACATACATATCAGAAATTGCGGAAGCACTGTCATTGCTGTTTTTCAGTACACTCATGAAATCATCATATGTATAGAATGCTGTAAAGTCAACACTCTTATCATCATTAAGAAGTGTATAATACCAGCCGCCTTCTCCTGTACTTGTCTGCATAACGATTGCAGGAGGAACAGTTGAATCATAAACAACAGCGTACATATAATCTTCATTCAGATATTTTTTCATATTATCAACCTTCTCAGGTTTCCACGCTTTAAGTTCCAGACCACTCTGATTTTTGTAAAGTTCAATCCAGTCGCTGCCTATTTTAACATTATCCCATGAAAATGCCGGTGCTTCATATTCTTTATATTCAGGCAATGTGTAGTCTGTAACACCAACTGTATCCATCATGGATTTCAAAACATCAGATGAGTTAGGGTAAATTGTATTTGTCATACGATAAATATATCCATGTGCTTCGCCGTTATCACCAACGCCTGAATTGTAAGGTACGTTATTATCCCAGAGTACGCAAGGAATTCCTGCTGCCTTGGCTTTTGAAAGATAAGACTGTGCCCATCTTGCACGGTCAGCTGTATTATTGAAATCAGATGCACTGAACTCGCCCATGATTATCGGAACGCCCTTTTTATCTGAAATAGATTTCAGAGTGTTGAACTGTGTTTCAAGTTCTGTTTCATAATCTCCGCCGTATCCGCTCTTTCCAGGGAATGAGTGGTTAGCATACTGATCTGTTGCCATTGCAAAGAAATATGGAGTATAAGCATGAGTTGAAATAGCAACATTTCCGGAATTTTCAGGAATCTCAATTGCACTTACAGTTTTTTCAGATGCACCTGCATGATATCCAGGAAGCATAAGAAGTCTTTCCTTATTTTCAGCAGAACCCTGTCCTCTGATAGTATCAACAAAATCCTTATTAAGCTTGTTGATATAGTTCCATGAGTTCTGGTCACCATCGCCCCATTCTGAGTTGCTTGAATTTCCTGTTTCACGAGGTTCGTTCATACCCTCAAAAATAAGATGCTGGTCATAATCTGCAAATACTTCTGAAACCTGTGACCAGATTCCTGTAAGTTTCTGTTTTGCAGTCGCATATGTATCATCAGTGAAAACTGCTACATTTATAAAATCTTCATGATGAACATTGAGAATTACAAACATTCCCTGGTCATAAGCCCAGTCAACAACCTTTTTAACGTAATTCATCCATACATCGCTTACTTTGTAAGTATTTGTTGCTTCGTCAAAATAAATATGTGTAAACCATGTTGTAGGAATTCTTACTGTGTTGAATCCGGCATTATGAACCGTATCAATAAGTTCCTTTGTCGGTTCCGGATTTCCCCATCGGTGCCGCATCATATGAAAGAGATGTATTTGATGCATCAAGGCTGTTACCAAGGTTCCAGCCAATTGTCATCTCTGAGGTAATACCGAAAGCGTCTTTGCCGGTCAGAGTTGCCGCTTCAGCAGTAAACTCCTCCGGATTGCCATTATTTACCACAGCAGCACAGGATACCGCACAAACTGCCGCAGTAACAAATGACAGCATTTTTTTCTTTAAATTCATTAAAGTTTCCCCCTTAAACGTTTAAGTTTGAATTAAAGTACAAAACCTGATAAAAACATTGTACATTATTTCACGACAAATGTCAAGTATTTATGTGCATTTTTTAAAAATAAAATCAGAGCAGAGAATTATCTGCCCTGATTCTGAATCTAATTGATATTTATATTTTCAGGTTAATCAGAAATAACCTCTGATTCTTTCTTTTCCTTGCTTGCTCTGTTGTCAAGAACTATTGCTCTTATGAAAGAAACACCAAGATATACAACAAACAGCACGGCTTCAATTATAAGAATCGGCATTGCAAGTCCGCCGGCAGTAACCTGAGGTGCATTTCCTGTTGCAGGAACAAGAATATTATATGCATTTGCAAATGTTACAGTTTCATAATACTCATCGGCTGTTTTATTTGTAACATCAATAAGGTCTTTGATTTTGTCATAAAGACTGCTGAGTTCTTTCTCAACCTCTTCTGAATCAACTTTGACAGTACCAGAATTTTCATTCATTGCACTTATTCTGTCCTTATAATATTCAATACGCTGCGAACATCTTGAAACAGAATCCTGAATTTCGATTTTCTGGTTGATAAGTTCATCATACTTTTCTGATGCCTGCTGATATGTTGTTTCTCCATTTTCAGCACCATTGCCATTTCCAAAAACTAAAAGTGTATCTTTTTCATATTCATTAATAGAATTTGTAACGGAATCAAGTTCAGACTGTGATACCTTGCGTTCACGTTCCATTTCCTCTATACGGTACTGATAATATGTCAGAAGCATTTCTTTATCATTAGTAATATTGTTGATAGTAATATATGAGGAAAGTGCATCCAGATCAGCAGATTTTACAGTATCAATTGTTGTAAGGAGATCTGAAAATGTATATCCTGTTTCATTTGATCTGAAATTTGTAGTATCGTCATTACTGAGTTTCTGGACATACTGTTTAAGTGAATCGAGTGTTGAATCAAATACATCAACTGCCTCAGGATAATCATAATCCTTATAATCAACTGCTACAACTGAGCTTCCAAGGGCTTCATTGTATCCGTATGTGCGGAAAAAATAATCCTGATAATTTTCAAGAATTCTGTCAAGAATCTTTTTTCCGTCATCAATGGTAATACCGGCAGCTGCGTAATCAAAGTTTATTACATAATATGACGGATAATATCCGATTGCAAGAAGTGAATTTACAGCATCAAGTGCAGCAGAACCGCCTTGTGAATAAACGCTCTGATAAAGGGATATCTTGTCAAGTGCATCATCCGGAATAATACCCTTTATAGATATATTACTTCTTATATTTTCTGATAGTGAAGATGATTCGCCTACATCATCAAGTGCATTTTCAATGACATTCGGAGACTTTATTTTATTAACATCAAATGTGCTTCCGTCAGGGGCTTTTCCGGATTCAATTCCTGAATAATTAAAACTTACAAGAGCAGTAATGGAACTGGTTACTATTCTGCCGCTGAATAAAAATACAAAACTTGTTGTAAGCATAGCAAGTACAGCTGCCAGGACTATCCACACAAGCAGATATCTTTTCATCTGTCTGAATATTGAACCGAATGAAATTGTTACAGTTTCCGACTCATCTTCAGGCTGTTTAAGTATAAGACTTATATTTTTTTCCTCACTCATTTTTAGCTCCTCCTTTCCTATTTCTTTTTATTTTTCTTTTTTGCATCAGGATTACTTTTCCTGCGTTCAATTTTTTCTTTAACATTTTCAGGAACATAAATTGCCGCACATGAAACTATTATGTAAACTGAAAGCAAAAGCAGTTCCAGAGCAGCAATATCTTTCATTGAATCCTTTGTTGCGTCTTTTACAATATGCATAAATGAAGATGATGCAGGAGTCAGAACTTTATAAGCATTAGTGAATAATACATCTTTATAGTAATCTGTTGCTGTATTATTAACGGAATCAATAAGTGTCTGTACTTTATCACTTATTGCCGCAAGTTTTTCCTCTACTATTTTTTCAGAGCCTACTGTGGACTTTCCACTTTCAAGAGATTTGATTCTCTCCTGGTAAAGATTTATTCTCTGCTGAGATGAGGAAAGATTTGTCTGTGCCTTTACCTTTTCAGTTATAAGATTATCATATGTATCGGATGACTGATTCAAAGCGGCATTCGTTCCGTCTGTGGCATTTGAGAAAATAAGGATTGAGTTTTTCTCATATCCGCTGATAGTATCCTCCACAGCTTTCAGTCTTTCTTCATATATCTTTTTTGTACGCTCATATTCTTCAATCTTAAATTTATAATTTGCAATAAGATTTTTCTTATCCTTTGTAACATTATGAAGAGTTATATATGAAGATATCCAGTCAAGGTCTTCTGTTCTTATAGTATCAATGGATTTTGAAAGATCAGCAAAGGTATAACCTGTTTCATCTGAACGGTAACGTGTCGTATCCTTTGAAGAAAGGTCATCTATATAATCTTTTAAAGAACCAAGTGACGCATCAAAGACTGTCAGTGCATCAATATAGTCATAGTCATTATAGTCTATTGATGTTACTGCTGTTTCAAGGGATTTATTATATCCATATGAATTATAAAAATATTCTTCGTATTTTTCAGTCATTTTATTTAAAAGCTCTGCACTTTCCTTCTGACTGAGTCCTGATTTTTTACAGTTTATGGTAAGGGTATACTGTGTAGGATAATAAGATGTATCCTGTATATTTTTAGAAGATGCCACTGTTTTGCTATCATATATTGGAGTGTATGATGTAATACGGTCAATTATATTTGAAGGCACTACACCTGAAATAAGTATTCCGGAATATATTTTATCAGTATCACCTTCGATGTTCATTTCCTTCAGTGATTCTGAAATAATATCTTTTGATTTAAGAGAATCGCTGTTAAACTTGTTACCGGACGGGTCAAGTCCGGCTTCAATACCATCAAAACCGAAATTGACAGTTGCTGAAACAGTTCCGTTGGCTGTCTGTTTTATAACACCCATACCTGATAAAAAAGCCACAATCACAGCCGCAGCTATAATCCACGGTATGAAGAATTTTTTCAGATAATAAAAAAGTTTTCTGCCGGAAAGAAACGGTGCGTCCATATCTTTTCCGGAAGATGTTTTATTTTCTTGTTCCTTCATTTTTTCCTCCACTAAAAACGGTTTAACATTTTTACATAAACAATGATTATTATATCATATCTGATAAAGTATGTCAAGATTCTCAGAAGCCTTCCGCACAGGCATATAATTACAGCAGTTATTTACGGAATTCATTGGTTATTGCCATCCATTCACGAACGTAATATGTCGGAATCATAGTAACATTAAAGAAATCTGACACAGCATTTACTGCTGACGACTTGTATCCGAATTTACCTGCAATATACCCTGCCCTGTACTGATGAAAACCGTCTGTAACAATTGCAATATCGCCTTTTATGTTCTCCTGCTTTAATATTTCCGTGGAAAACTTCAGATTTTCATAAGTGCTTGAAGATTTGTCCTCCATAATTATCCTGTTTTCAGATATTCCTTTTTCAGTCAGATAAGTTTTCATAGCCTGTGCTTCTGAAATCTTTTCGTCATCTCCCTTTCCGCCTGAAACAACGCATACAATATCATCATGTTCATACAGAAATTCAGCGGCAGCATCAAGTCTTCTTCTGAGCATACGGCTTGGCTTGTCGCCTTTGACCTTGCATCCCAGCACAACAACTGCATCTGCTTTTTCAGGCGACTTGATACAGGCATGAATCATAAGTCCGGTCAGCACTGACACATAAATAATTCCGAGTGACACAATAACCGACGCAGTTATCAGAAAAATTTTTCCGGGTGTATTCTGAAACATATTTCCACAAATTGAAATAAACCTGTCCCAGAATGCAGTTATACATATTAAGATAGCAAATACAAGCATACCTGCAAGATTTCCCGGATTAAGTATATGCTGAAAAACCGGAAAAACAAAAAACAACATAATTATCGATTCAATTACAAGAAAAATATATCTGACTTTCATTTTTATATCCTCACTTAATTTTTATTTTAGGCAACACCGCACAAATTTTGTATAACAAATGCTTTGCCAAACCGACAGTCAGTCTTTATGCAGTGTTGCCTTAAATTATAACACACTGCATTTTGAAAGTCAAACAAAATGCACCCCTGTTTCCCGCAGGAGTGCAACTTATGTCATTATTATTTTATGTACGTTCTTGGAACCCGTTTGCTGATTCCGCAGACAAATTCATAATTAAAAGAGCCTGCCAGTGAGGATATTTCTTCAACTGAAATAAATTCACTTCCCTGTCTTCCGAACAATACCACTTCATCACCAATTTTAACATCATCTATGCCGGTTACATCTATCATGAACTGATCCATGCAGACACGTCCTGCAATGGGTGCTCTTCTTCCATGAACCAGAACGTACCCTTTACCGGCAAGTGAATACGGATAACCGTCTGCATAGCCGACAGGACAGGTAGCTATTTTCGTTTCACTGGAAGTAACAAATGTACTTCCATATCCGATACCCGTTCCGGCAGGAACAGTTTTCAGATAAGAAATATGCGTCTTAAATTCCATTGCCGGTCTGATTTCAAGTTTGCTTTTGTCAACTTCACCGCTTGGATAAAGCCCATATGTAATAATACCGCTTCTTACCATTTCAAAATTACAGTCCATTTCCATTATTGCAGCACTGTTTGAAACATGGCGGACAGGAATATCAACACCCCTGCTTCTGAGCAGACAATAAAAATCATTGAACTTTTCAAGCTGTTTTTCTGCTGAGGTTTTATCAAGACAATCAGCACAGGCAAAGTGAGTAAATATTCCCTCTGTTCTGATGTTCTTCATTCCGGAAATTTCCGCTATCTGTTCTGCTGAATTTTCATCAGGAGCAAACCCTATACGACTCATACCTGTATCCAGTGCAATATGAACAGGAATCACCTTGTCATAATCTGCGGCAAAGCTGTTAAGTTCTTTTGCATCATCAAGTGTGAAGATTGTCGGGGTAAGATTATATTCAAGGACATAGTCATAAACGGCAGGTGACGTATATCCCAGAAGCAGAATCGGTTTGGTAATTCCGTTATCTCTCAGCTGAATACCCTCTTCATATATAGCCACACCATACGCATCAGCAATGTCATCAGTTGCCTTTGCTGTTTCAGCTGCTCCATGACCATAGGCGTCAGCTTTTATTATCACCATGAGCTTTGATTTCGGGTTTATTTTTTTCCTGACATTCTCAAGATTTTCATGAATTGTTTTCAAGTTCACCTCTGCGCGAACTCTGTAATACTTTTCTTTCACTGAACTCACTTCCTAAAACGCCTTGATTTCAATATTGTTCTCTCTGAACGCACTGCAAAGCTTCTGCGTGAAAACCAGTGCATTTTCTCCGTCACCATGAACGCAGACAGAATCAGCCTTTATATAAATTTCCTTTCCGGAAATTGTCTGCACCTTATTTTCACATATCATTTTCAAAACACGCTTTACCGCTTCATCGCTGTCTGTTATCATACTCCCTGCTTTGCTTCGTGCCACAAGAGAACCATCGTCTTCATAGGCTCTGTCCGCAAATACTTCACAGGCATATTTCAGACCATATTTTTCAGCCTCCAGAACCATTTTACTGCCAAACGGAGCGAGAAGTTTAAGCTGAGGATTATATTCCAAAACAGCTGATACTATTGCATTTGCAATATCGCTGTCCTTTACTGCCATATTGTAAAGCGCACCATGCGGTTTTACATGATAAAGCTTAGTGCCATTCGTTTTACAGAATGCATCAAGCGCCCCAAGCTGATATATCATCATGTCCTTTATCTCATTGCAGGACATATTCATATTGCGTCTTCCGAATCCCTGAATATCAGGAAATCCGGGATGTGCACCAATATGCACTCCTTCTTTTACAGCAAGCTTTACTGTTGTGTTCATTACAGAAGGGTCGGATGCATGAAATCCACAGGCTATATTTGCTGACGTGATATTTTTTATTACTTCGCTGTCATTGCCTGTTTTATACATTCCAAAACTTTCACCGAGGTCACAGTTCAAATCTATGGTTTTCATGATAAGCTATCCTTTCAAATCAGTATTTTTAAGATCTGTTATAAACATATGTCCGGGTGAATGAGTTATTACAAAATCCGGCTTTGAATTCATTACAACCGACTGTGGTGTAACTCCGCACGCCCAGAAAACAGGGATCTCACCATTATTTATGGTCACACTGTCACCAAAATCCGGCTTTGAAATATCCTTTATACCGATAATTGACGGATCACCGATATGGACAGGTGTTCCATGAACAGAAGGAACCTGCTCTGTAACCGTTACAGATTTCACTACTTTATCATAAGGTATCGGACGCATACTAACAACCATTTTTCCGCTGAATTTTCCTGCCGGAACACAGTCAATATCAGTAATATACATAGGAACGTTCTTACCCTCCTCAATATGCCTTACAGGAATACCTGCTTCAAGCATCATGGACTCAAATGAAAAACTGCATCCTATCAGAAAAGAAACAAGGTCATCTCTCCAGAAATCAGCAACATTGCTGTATTCGCCGATAAGAATCCCCTTTTCAAATATACGGTATTTCGGAATATCCCTTGCTATATCTGCATTTTCAGCAATGTACCTAAGCGTTCTGCTTCCTGTGTCCGAAACTTCAAGTATCGGGCATGATTTCGGGTTCCTCTGTGCAAATAAAAGAAAGTCATATGCATCTCTCTCAGGCAGAACAACAAGATTTGCCTGTGCATATCCGCTGCACATTCCCGAAGTCTGCCATGTTATTTTTTCATCTGAAATAAGCTTTCTGACATCAGCTGGTTTCATATCAGAATACAACAGATTATTATTCATAAGCTCATACCCTTTCATACTTTTCAAACAATTTCAGAATATATTTTTCACGTCTGATAT
>ERZ826613.667-NODE-667-length-47984-cov-8.114503_pt1 | contig 47984 bp, 62 predicted proteins | sample MGYA00519925_ERZ826613 | MGnify/ENA primary metagenome ERZ826613 (study PRJEB31778, sample SAMEA3449236) | human gut metagenome | biome: human gut; feature: human-associated habitat; material: faeces | place: United Kingdom | collected 2010/2012 ... | reverse complement strand
ATTCCTGTAATACTCCGCATTGAAATAGTCCCTCATCATGTAGCTCTCATGCCCGGCAACATCGGGAAATTCCAACAGCCGTATATTCTTATCCGTCCTCGGTAGGGTTATCGTATAACTGTTAGAGGCTGTTATCTTGGAAATGTCCCCCAACAAATTACTCTTGAAATTGAGTGTTATCTCATCGTCTCTCAAATCGACTCTTTCACCCTTGATATATAGTTCTTCTTTCATATCCTTGTTATTAAATTTAACATTGCCTTATATGCCTTTTAGCCCGTTTGAGAGCGTTTCTTTGTTCCCGTGCAGATTTACCGCCAAGACAAAGAAACGCTCTTAAATCGGCTTATTTTTACGCTCTACCGGTCGCCCAAATTATCTACCACATTAACCTGTGAGCCAACCTTGTTAATCTCCGTTACGGAAACGACCGGTTGAATCCCTTTTACTCCTTTGGCGACAGCCCTCGCAATCATATCCTCGCCCATTGCTTGGCTGCCCTTTTCCACCACAATAGGCACACCTCCGCCCGCTTGATTCATGTACGACAATATCGGGGCGAACATGGAGGTCGCTCTCGCCGTCATAACGCTCTCTCCGTTAGACAACATGGCGGGTATGCTGTCGCTTGTTCCCGTGCCGGATCCTTCTACAAGGCCGCCTTTGGCAAACTTGGCCGAGTTTATAATTCCTATCGCGGTTGTCATATTGGAGATAATTTGAACAATCCCGGCTGCTGACTCTGCTATCCCGGCTATTCCTTTCCATGCGTTTGCCGATGTCAGTTTGGCGATTGCCTTTCCTGTTTCTATGGCTATCTCGGCGAGGGCTAATGTCTTTGACAATATCAAAAACGCCTTGTTGCTCTCTCCAAGCTGCTCAAATAACCCCGATAGAGCTCCCGTAATCTGTGAAGCCGCATCCAGTTTCGCCTGTTCTATTTCTATTTCCCTCTGGGCAAGTTCCTCTTTGGCATCCAAATATTCCTGCTGGGCTTCAAGTTGGCGGGCTTTGAACTCGGCATCGCTTTCTCCCTCTAACTGCTGTAAGGTGTCAAGCCGTTTCTTGGCATTTTCAAGCTCGACTTGCAGCTCATCTTCTCCGGCTATCTTGGCTTCTGCTAACCTGTTGGACAGTTCGAGTTCAAATGCTTTCATGGCTTTCTCCTGTTTTTCCCGCTCATGCTCCGATGTCATTTCGTCGAGCTTCTTTTGATAACGAGCCTCGATTAGCTTTTTCTGCTCGGCTGTAAGCTCGGTATTGGATAGCTCTATCTCCATTTCCTTTTTGAGCAACTTGGCTTTCAAATCGTACTCTTGATAATCGCCTTCCGTGGCAAGTTCGAGTTTCTGCCGTATGTAGTCGGCCTCTTGCTGCAACTGGTTCCTCATCTCTTTTTCATTCACCTTAGCGAGGTCGGCGGTACGCTTTTTATTCAATCGGTCGATAGTCTCGTTTACGGCGGCTTTGGCTTTGGGGGTCAAATTGCCCTCGGTTTCAAGGTATCTTTTCAAGTCCTCGATTTGGTCGTCATAGCTTGCGTTTATGGTGGCTCGCTGCTTTTCCGCACTGTCCTCGATGAGCGAGTTTTCTGCGTCTCTGAGAGCTCGCAAGGCGGCTATCTCTTTCTTTTGGCGTTCCTGTAACATCTTCATTCTTTTCTCGTTTTCTTCCCTCTCTTTACGGTCTCTTATTTTCCGTTGTTCTGGTGTTAAAATGTTCGGATCGGTATCGTTGAGAGCTTCCCCCTTTGGCTCTTGAATGGTAAATGTTGGTTTTTCTTTTGGTGTTAGCGGTATAGGCTCACCTTTAAGTCCGTCCATGAGCCCCCCGACAAAATCGAACATTCCCTTTACCCTTTTTATCTGTGAGTTAATTGTTTTAACTATGTCCGTCATAGTCGCATTCCAACCTGTTTTTATCTTGGATTGCAACGCCTCAAACGTGCCGCCGGTTATGTCTGCAAACTCCGATATGGCGTTTTGAAGCTCTATTTCAGAATCTATTCGTGCCCTCTGCAAATCTCCGAGCTCGCCCGATTTTTTCATCACGGTTTGCATGCTCGTGTCTATGTCCTTCAAGGTTTTCAGATATTGGAGCCCGGCATCCTCTCCCGCTTCTCCGAAAATGTCGGCTATCGCAGCTCCCACGGCGGCGGAGTTTTCCGGAAGTTCTCCAAGTCTGGCCGATATTTCCCGGATAACATCGAATATCGTTTTGCTTCCGCTTACAAGCTCCTTTTGTACCTGCTTCGAGTCTAAGCCTATATTTTCCAACGCCGTGGACGTGGCGGTCGTCATTTCCCGCAATCGGATCGTCGCCTCCTTGATTGCGTCGATACCCTTGTCGGAAAACAGGCCGTCTTTGTTCGTCTGGCTGACTATGGCGATAAATTCATCGGCATTCAATCCGGCCTCTTTGAAGAATGTCGAGTATTCACGGACGTTTTGTAAAAACTCTCCCGATACGTCCGCACCGGAGATAAGCCCTTCTTTCAGCAAGGAAACAGCCTCATCGGTAGATATGCCGAACTGCCTCGTCAAGGCGTTGGCCGTGTTCAGTGTCTCCCGGAAATCTTTCCCGAATGTGTCCGATATGGCTTGTACCTCGTTTCTGAACTGTTTTAGCTCGTTCCCCGACAAACCCGTCAACTGCTTTGTCAACCGGGTTGCCTCCACCAGTCCGGCGTTATAATCATACCACCATTTGAAGGCCGAGCCGACACCGACAATGCCGGCGACTGCCATAAACGAGGGGCTCTTGATGAGGGACAAAAGGGTCTTGCCAAAGGCTTTTATCTTCGTCGTCGCCCCCGTGCCGCCTTCCGCTATCTCAAACAGGGTTTTGGCAAAGTCGGAATTTAAGCCGATAGCCTCCTTTATGGCATTGTCATAATTGCCGACGTTCCTGTAATACCGTCCGGTTTCCTCCTCCGCTCCTTTCAACGCTTTGGTTACACCGTTTATCTTATCTTCAAGCCTCTTTCCTTTGGTGGCTTCCCGCTCGGCTTGGCTCAATCGGTCGTACTCGGCCGTAAGGTTAGAGAGGGCTGCCCGCAACTGTTTCAAAGACCCTTTTTGCTCCTCCTCGATTCGGAGGTTGTTTTGTATCTCTTTCCGCAGGGCTCGCACTTTGAATGCGCTTTGCTCGATTTGGGTACGGTATTCCTCCATTCCCTTTCTATATTCCTCCTCGCTAATCGCTCCCTCTTTGAAAGCCTCGGTTAATTCCGTCTGCTTTTTTTTGAGCTCGTCGATTTGTTTCTGACTCTCGACAATCTTCCGTATTGCCTTCTCGTTGTTCACTTGGATTTTTACTCCGATAAGAATTTCTTTGTTATTACTCATTTCTTTATTTATTTGGTTAGTTAATTTAACATGCTTATGTCTCTAAAATAAAATTTTCCTTCCGGGCTTACTATAACCCATTCCGGGACTCGGCCTATCCGGGCTAAATATTGCTTAAACCCTTGTATATTTTCAAGGAAATGTGTAACGGATCGGTAACCGTTTGCTTGGGCGAAATTGTCGTCGACCTTAATTTCAACCACATTGCCCGGTTTCCAGTGCCGGAACGTTATCGGATAGCCGCAAATATGCTTAACGACAATCCGGTAATTGCAATCTTCTTTTATGACTTCCATAGCTTGAATATTTAATTATATCACAAATGTCTCTCTCGCTTATTTATTTTCGATTTGCGGAGGTTTCTCCTTGAAAACGATAAATTATAACAACCAAGAAAGAAACGCTCTTAAATCGCCTTATTTTCTATTCGCTCAATATCTCTACCTCAAAACCGAGAGCCCGGAGTTCTTTTATCCGATACTCCTGCAATGGTCTCGGCCTTTCTCCGGGGCGTTTGACTTCGATAAACGATGCCTTTCCGCCTTTCAACGTCATAAGGTCGGGAAATCCGGGGCGATTGGTTATGCCCAGCTTCACCACGAGATAGCCCCGTTCCGTATAGCGGTTTATTATTTCACGTTGTATGTCTCTTTCAAGCCTCGCCCTGCTCATATACCGCCGTGTTTTTTTCTGTACCACGCTGTCGTGAAATCCCGTTTTGCCGTCACCGCTTCGTAAATATCTGCATCTATGCCTCCCCGACTGAAAAAGAAACAGCACGGGGCGGGATTCCTGCGCTCCCTGCTTTGGATCCTGTTCCTCGTCTGTTCATAGGATAAATAAGAATACGCCATAGAATAGAAAACTATCGCTTCGGCCGTATCAAGGCGTATGCCCTCACGGGCGGAGACCAGTTGCCCCAAAAATGTCTTGCTTTCCTCCTGTTGGAACGTTTCGGGGCTGTCCGTCCAGTTATCGAACACCCGCCGCAATAGTTCCCCCTCCGCCTTGAAAAGATAATACACGGCGATTTTACGCCCTTTGAAAAGCCGCTTTATGTATTCCGCTTTCGTGGTGTCTATGATATGAGATTTTCCCTCCTCGTCTATCACCGTGCCGCCTCCAATCTGATGTATCTTTGACAATAGTTTGGAGGGGGTGTCTCCCAATATTACGGAATTGCCGAGTCTCGCTATCCGGTTACGCCGCAATTCGGAGATGAGGCGGGCGGAAGCTGCGGGAAGTGGGACGAGCCATTTGTAATCGGTCGCCTCGCTCTCAAATCCTGCTTCCTCTTGCGTGAATGAAATCCAAAACGGGTCTATGAAACGCCGTATATCTTCGATGCATGCATCTGTGTAATCGTTCACGGTATAGCCGTTTATACGCCTTTGTGTGACATGGACGAAATCACGGGCAAAGGCATAAAAATTCTTATATCCTCCGAAAGGGCTGTAACTGCTTACATATAGTTGGTGGTATATTTGCGAATAGCTTTCGGGAGTGGGCGTGCCGGACAAGAATATGACGGGGAGACCTCGGCAGACTGCCTTTATTGCCTGCGTCCGATTGGACGGCTTCGGGAATGTTCCGAGGCGGTGCGCCTCATCGATAATCGCCAAATCGAAGCCTGTCCCTGCCTTGTGTATGCTCTCATGGTTTATCACGGTAATGTCAAACGTGAATCCGCCTTTATCGTAATCGGATTCTATGCTCCCTATCGCTTTCTTGGTCGTTGCGAACAGCACCTTTTTAGCTCCTGTCACTTGTGCCGCCGACAATGCCGTTAACGTCTTACCCGTGCGTACCTCCATAGCGAGATAGGCGATTTTGTAGTTATCCAGTGCCCGAACGGCTTCCGATACTATCCGTTTCTGGTAATCTCTCAATTCTATCATATCAAAACCTCCTTTTTGAAATGTTCTTCACCCGTGCGCCTCTCTATATGCGCCCTCGTGTGTCCTTGCGTCGATCCGCTTCTCACCGATTCGTATTCCTCTACGCTCTTATATACCGTGAATGTAGCCCCGTCCGGGGGGGTCGGTATGTATAAATGCCCGGTGTCGTCGATGTAGGCTTTTATTCCTGCTCCCGATGAGGCTGTTTCAGTGTATTGCCTTCTATCCGCTCTTAATTGTTCCCCCGGCGGCGTTTCCCTCAAAAGGAAATCGGCAATATCTAAACCTGCCTCCGACTCCTCCCGTGTGGCTCTCCGCTCCAATAAATCGCTTACCGTGCAAGTTATCCCGCACGAGGCGATAATCTCCTTTTTCTTTGCCCATTCCTCGAAACAACCCAAATCGGGGAACAGAGTAGCCGCCTTTATGCCGGAGAGGGCGGACGTTATGCCCGTTTCCGTGAGTCTTACACCGTTTTTCCCTCCGGTGGCTATCCAACACATGCCCGGCTGGTAAACGGCGGCTATCATGGCGGTTTTTTCGCTCTCGACTATGCCGACAAGAGAGCCCGGTTGGATAAGGTGCTCCCCAAAAAAACACTGTTGCAAATTGGGGCTCTCCTGCCCGGAAAGATATTTGCCGGCAAAATAGATTTTATCCTGTTCCGTGTCGGTGAAATATCCTCTCCGTTTCGCGCTCCATTTTTCGGCCGTGTCCTGCTTGTGCAGCCGTTTGCCGGTTTCCGGATTATACGCCATTATTTTAACCTGTCTTAAATTTCCTCGGCGGTCTATTTGGGGGAAAGCGGCGGAAAGACCTCCGGCATTTCGGAAGTGCTTCGACGTTCTGACCCGGTAGAGGTCAAAAATACGGTCGGAGACAGACGACCCGAAACGGGACACGAAAAACCGATATAAATTGTTATCTTTTCTCCATGTGTCCTCTCCTCCGATAAGCGACAAAGGAAGATAATCCGCCAAAGGTTCCGGGCGACGCTCGAACAAGCTCGATGAGGTACGCAAAATTCCGTGCAGTCCTTCACGCTCCGGGTGGTCTTTGAAATACTCGGAGGGCTTGTAATGATACCCGCAACTTTTCTCCCGGTTGCACCGACCGACAGAAGGATGCAATATTTCTCCGGTCTCCGTATCGATATACGGGGAGAACTCCCGCCGATGCCCACATGAAGGGCATGTAAGGCGATCGGACGGCGTTCGGTACGGTTTCAATTCATATCGACTCATAATATCTCTTTTTTAAAGTGTCTGATTTGTCCGGTTTGTTTCATAATAATCAAAAGGGAACTATTGTCATAACCGTTTCGCACCCGTCCCAACCCGGCACTATCACATTAGGGTCAGACGGATATACGAAGCATATATGCGTGTCTGCTTTTTCTGCAAAAACATGGAGTTTCTTTATAAAATCGTTGGCTTCGACATAGGATTTTCCCCCGGTATATGGGGTTATATCGTTTATAAATACCAATTCGGGAGCATACCTTTCGATGAGATTAAACAGGCTTTCCGGTGTTTCCGCATCCGCAGACTTGAACATGGATAATCCCCCGATCGGAGCGTTTCCTGTCCCTTCCGTCGCACATTTCCGTATATCGTCGGATAGAGTGCAAAGCTCGGCTGCCGTTTTCTCCGAATCTATATACATAGCCGACGAACTGGAAAACGGACGGAGCAATTTTCCTCTCTCTCCCTTGAAATAGGAAACTGCCAACGCTTTAACAAAGGACGAGTTTTCAATTTTGGAAAGCCCCGTTATCATGGAAATGTTGCCCCGCGTCATTATGGGCTTCCCCTCATAGTCAAGTACGGAGACGGGGGTTATCCCGTCCGATTCCAGTGTATGGGTGATTCTCTCTATTTCCGAGAATGATTCTCCGTACACGCTTCTAAATTTCAAATACTGTTTCATCTTACTTTTTTTATTATGTTTTTTTGTTTCTGTTTGTCGCCTCCGGGGGCTGTGTAGTGTCATATTTTTTTAGGTGTCTCACTGTCAAGTGTCAAAACCCCCTATATTATAGGGGGTTTGATGACACCAAAAAATGACACCGCCCCACGAGTTTTATTTGACACCTGTTGACACAAGTTTGACACTATATTTGACACAAGTTTGGCACTCAAATAGAGTAACACCGAGTTAAGCCCTTGAAAAATCACTTTTTTAGGCGTTTCACAAGCTCTATTTTGATAAAAAATCGTCATTCTTCTACCTGTTTGTTTGGATAGTGTCAACCGGTTGGCACTTGAAATGACACCAACCCAATTAAAATGGCAAATCTTCCTCATTCTCATATATTTGTGAATTATGTTCAAGTATATACAAATCTCCTTCTTTCCGTATCAATGAAAAATTGACTGAATCATTTATTTTTCTTATCGCTGTCCGCCTTGATACTTGGCAATGTTCCATAATCTTTTTGACAATTTCGCCATGTCTCAATCCCTCGCAGCCTTGAAAAACAGATAGGAACAATCCCTGTAACTCGTCATATTTCCTACCCTCTTTTTCCTCCGGTATGTCCGGCACTCCGTCAAACATTTTTGGCAGTCCGTCTGTGTCGATGTAGAAATATTCACTGTCCGGCTCTATCGGCTTGTGGCGTATCATCTTTATTGTCGCTTTGCTGTACTCCCCTTTGGGTTCGACGACGAACACACATTCGCATCTCCTTTCGCCCTCGCTACCAAAATGCCCCCTCGCCTTTCCTGCTGGATCGTTCGGGTTCGTATGGGCTACGATGCATATATGCGTATTGTAGTCTTTCGCCAGTTCCAAGAGTTCACGGTATATGTCGCTCGATTGTCCGTTGTCGTTGGTATCGCCCACTAAATCCGTACCCACATCAACGACTACAAAGCCCGGATTCAACGCATGAAGTAAAGATTTTAATACCGCTTTTATTTCCCGGCTGTCCTTTCCGGCCATAGAGAGAATACGGTACAACCTCGAAAAGTCGGCATCGCTCATTTTCTCATCGTCCGATACGATTCGTTTCATTCGCTCCCGTATGTCATACACTTTATATTGGGCTTGTTCCGTATCGATGTGGAGTAACGGACGTTCCGGGCGGTTCCCGTCCATGCCCGAATAGGTGTAATAATTACCGTACAGATAAGCGGCCTCTAACATGGTGGTAAAGAATGTTTTCCGTCCCTTTGCCCGACCTGCAACCAACGAAATAGCCCCAAGAGTGAACAACATGCCGCCACGGCACAAGAGAACAGGAACGGGGTTTATACGTCCCATTGCGTCGGTTACTTCATACAGGCGCAAATATTCCTCGGCTCTCGCTTTCGCTTCTGCTTGTACTTCTGCGGCCGCTCGGTGCGCCTCATCGAGAAGTGAAACGGAGACGGGAACGGGCGGAATTTGGCTCTCAATGGCTACCGCATCGCCCGGAATCCCTGCTTTATCCGTTAGGCTTGACATTACTCTGATATAATGTTTGATTCAAGTAATTTATTTATATCGGCTCTCTTGATGCGAACACTACGCCCTACACTGGTATAAGGCAAAACGCCCTTCCTGCGTAAATTATAAAGAGTAGAAATCTTTATGCCGAGAATCTCGCACGCCTCACGATTGGAGACCCATTCGGATTCTTTTTGCCTCGGCTGGTTATCCTGCACTCCGCAAATGTTTCGCTCGATATTGCTAATGCGTTGCTCCAACTTATCCAAATAGGGCTTCGGTATTACTACCATTTGAAGATTGACACGTCCGTAGTCGTTTTCTTTTGCTTCCATTATCGATTGTTTTTTATTGTTTTTTGCTTTAAAGTTAGCGCATAATCTACTGATATACAAATTTATACACAGAAAACAAAATAACGGTAAATAACGAAATATGAATGTCGTTTTTATTTTTCGTTTGGGTTTTGTACATCTTGAATCGTTATCTATCATTAAAGAGGCTTATTTTTATGCGCTTCATGTATGGGTATTTAACCACTATTTTTAATATTATTTGGCTTAAACGGTATTATTTAGAATATCTTTTAACTCTTTCGTACTTAGGCGGCATATCCTTTCAAGTAGTTCGGAGCGTTCCCGGTCGGCTTGGCTGTCACCAAAGATTGCCTGTAATGCTCTATCGTTGCCCCCCCCTTCCGAAACTGCCTATATATCGTTCGGTGGTTCTTAGTGAGGAGTGTTTGAGCAAATCACGCAAAACAATGTTATCCGCCCCTTTCTCCTTAGCGACATGTGCGAACGAGTGGCGGGCTGTGTGAAACGTGACCTTTTTACTTATTCCCGCCATTTCGGAAATGACTCTTAAATTCCTATTAAGTATATTACCTATTACTCTATTTTGAACATAAATCTTTCGTTTTGTTTCCAAATCTAAAAGCTCCTCATCTTGGTCTGCAATGAAATAAGCCAGAGACCTCTTTCGACGAATAAGTGGAAAAATAAAATCGCTCGGTTGGGCTTCTGTGTTCCTGTAATAATCGAGGATCTCACGGGCTTGTGGAACAAGCAATATATCTTGATTTTTGCCGGTCTTACTCATTTTGTACTGTAACCTACCGTCATCGGTGATATTGCGCCACCTCAACCGAATACAATCACTTAGACGTATTCCGGCACAATAGAACGAAAATAAGAACACATCACGTGTTTTGCGTAATTGGCTGCCCTCCGGTAACTGTAATGATATTATTCGATATATCTCGGCTGAATTTAGCTTCTCCTTCGTGCGACTCTCGTTTTTTATGTTAAAACACAAAAAGGGGTTATCTTCCGGCTTAACCAGTTTATCAAACTTTATAGCTCTGTTTATAGTATTTCTTATACCTCGAAAGTAAGAACTTATCGTTTCGGGGCTTAATGGCTTTCCAGTATGTACCCCTTTTAAGCTCGTGAGCCATATCTCAAAATCCGAAAGGAAAGACGGAGTTATATCCCTAAAAAGCAAGTCTCTCCCTTTTAATCCTCTATATGCTTGATAATCACGCAATTTATTGTATATTAAAAAAACCAACGTTTTAGAAGCAAACCTTCCTTCTTTATAAAAATCGTTTCCCCTTTTTTGTAGATACTCAAAAAAAGATTCGGGGGTCTCTTTTTGGCTTAATTTGATTAGTATTTGTTCTGGTGTTGCCGTGCCGCCGTCCCTCAGCTCTACATAGGCATTTTTAGCCTCCTGTTTGAACTTATCCAGAATATCATTATATTTGCGGTATCTTGGTTCGGACATGCGTACCTGCTGTCGCTTCGGATTCCAATCGTTCACGCTCGATAACTCGACTCCTGTTTTTACCCGCTTGGGCTTCCGGTCTTGGGTTATACGCAAATAGATTGAATACTTCCCCAGCCTATTAGGTCGACTCCCGATTTCATAATTAAATGTAGTTCCCATATTGCTATATTTTTTTAGTGAAACATTGCTGAAACATTTGCAAGAACAAAACATTTTCAAGTACCGAAGCTCAAATATTAGGCACTCTTTTTTTATTTTCTATATTATTGATTTATCGTTATTTATGCTTATCAACACACAAAGCTAAGCCTTCCACGGCATTATCGTGCTGTAAGTCTTCTTCACATCTTGCGTCAATGCGTCTGCCAATGATTTTGTCATAAAAATAGCTGCCCCGTCAAGGGTAGAAATTCTTGGGTCTGCTTCCATCAACATGGAGTCTACTATACCCGTTGCAACACCGGATTCTAATAATTTCGATTTTTGAAGGGCTGCCGTTGTTTGCGAATTTGCCGCAATTGCTGTTTTCTGAGATTCATTATCTGTAATTATTGCAAACAGTCGTTTCCAGAATCCATCGGCAACTGTAAACAAGTTGGTATTAACCCCGTCTGTTATCTGACCACTTCCTCCGGTTATATTCTTTGCGTCCTTGTCGCCGAACCAAATTAACCGCCACATCATATTTATCATGGCCTTTTCCAATGCCGGTCGATAGACAACATTCATATATTCGATAGAGGTCATGTCGCCCTTATCCGTGCCTGTTTTCAGCGTATATTCGGCTACTGTACCCATAATATCGTCATAACAGAGCTTTAAGGGTATTTCCCATTCTCCTAATTCCCACTCCTTTTCGTTCGCCTCAATGGAAGCAGATACATAAGTAGGATTACATCGGTTCGTCAGTTTCGTTCCGACATCTTCCATATCGCCTATAAACCCTAATTTCTTCCCGTTTCTCGCACTAGTCATCAATGTAAATAGTGCTTCAAGGCTTTCGTCCTTGAACGTTGTCATCGGAATTAACTCCTGCAACGTTTTTATCGCCCCATTATCAGGGGTCAAATCTTCAAAAGTTCCCATAATAACCTAAACAATCTCTTAATATTACCTATTTTCTTTTTCGCTTTTCAACCTCATGGGCTTTCGCTTTCTCTTTCCTCTCCCTTAATTCCTTTTCAAGGACGTTTTCCTCTGCTACCGGATCTTTCTTTCTAGCCGGATTTGGTTTAGGGGGCACATAATTGCTAGTCGTCACTCTGTCAAGCCATTGTTTGCCACCTGCCGCTTTAACTTGGGCTAGAATAGCAGACTCCTCGTCGCTTTTTCCCTTCGCTCTTTCTGATTCCAGCTCCGCTGTAAGTCGAGCAATCTCGGCTTTAAGTGCTTCCACATCTTCGCCTCCATCAGGGACTGCTTCACGAATCTCGGTAATCACGCCGTCAGATACGATAATCGTTCTCCCATCTGGCATCAACCATTCCCCGTCAGGGCTGGCGGCATCACCTACCTCCGGATCTCCTTCTTCTCGTTCTACTGTCAATACTTGCCCGTCCTCAGTTTGCAGCTCGATGTCTTTTGCACCTGACAGACCGAGTGCTTGCGCCAACACATTCAACGCATCTTTCAGATTCTTTTTACTCATGTTTTTTTTATTTTTGTTTGTATTGGAAATAGCCGAAATCGGCTCGATTATTTCCGTTATGAATCCCAAATCCTTAGCTTCCTGCATGCTCATATATCGTTCCTCTTTCATCAGAGTGGCGAGAACTTCCCTATCAGCCCCGGTGCGCTCTACATAGAAGTCAAGAATCTTATTATCCTCCGACCTCAAATCATTAGCTTTTGCTTCCAGTTCTTCCGCCGTGGCATTCTCTATATAAAAATCACAAAATCGGGTATTGTGAATCAGAAGCCTCTGATTCTTATTCCCTTTACGGACAGAACCGGCGAGCAAGACTATCGTAGCCATAGAAGAGCACACGCCGTCAACCACCGTTATTATTTTTTTGCCGGTCGCCCTCAATTTGTCAACGATAGCCCAGCCCTCGGCTACATCGCCGCCCGGACAATGAATGCGCACCTCTATCGAATCGTCATCTTCCGGTATCTGGCTTACAAAATCGTCTACATCGATGAAAGAAACTGCATTGTCCCCGAAAAACTGCAATAATGCTTTTTCCGACTCGTTCGCTATTTGAGAATATATTTTTAATACCATTATCCAATCATTGGTTTATTCCAAATTTACGAAGGAATAACCTATCAAACAGAATGATAAGAAGGGATTCAACTGCACGGATTTTGCAGCAAAAAAATGGCGCATATCCTCACGGACACACGCCACTCGAAACACAACACATATAATTAAACAACGGAATCGAACTTTTTCAAGATGTAATAGAATTTTCTCGGCCTTATCTGGTACTCATCGCTCAATTTCTCGGCGATATAAGACACTTTTAACCCTTCTCCCTTCATCGTTAGGAAACGCTTGTACATTTCAAGGTACTTAACATCGTCCAGATTGACTCCGGCGCGCCTCATCGCCTCCAATATGGGACGGCTTATCTCTATACATTCGTGGACTTTCATGAATTGAACAATTAAATGGAACCTAAATTCTCTACCACTTTAACTTGTGAACCCACCTTGTTAATCTCCGTAACGGAAACAATCGGGTGGACATCTTGCATGCCTCGTGCAATGGCTCGTGCAATCATCTCCTCGCCGAGAGCTTGACTGCTTTTTTCCCGAACTTGTATGGGCACGCCTCCTCCGGCTACATTAATAGCAGACAGTAGCGGAGCGAACATGGAGGTAGCTCTTGCTGTCATCACACTCTCACCGTTAGACAACATAGCGGGTATGCTGTCGCTCGTTCCCGTTCCGGTCCCTTCTACAAGACCACCATCGGCAAACTTGGCCGAGTTTATAATTCCTATCGCAGTTGTCATATTGGAGATTATCGTCGCAATTAAAGAAACTGCTTTTGCAATACCAAATGGACCTTTGGCAGCCTCCGCAACAGCCGAAGATATTGCTTTTCCTGTGTTAATAGCAACTTCTGCCAATGCTAATGTCTTCGATAAAATCATAAATGCCTTATTGTCCTCTCCAAGCTGCTCGAATAACCCCGATAGAGCTCCTGTAATTTGAGATGCCGCTTCGAACTTCGCTTGTTCTATTTCTATTTCCCTCTGGGCAAGTTCCTCTTTGGCATCCAAATATTCCTGCTGGGCTTCAAGTTGGCGGGCTTTGAACTCGGCATCGCTTTCTCCCTCTAACTGCTGTAAGGAATCAAGCCGTTTCTTGGCATTTTCAAGCTCGACTTGCAACTCATCTTCTCCGGCTATTTTGGCGGCTGCTAACCTGTTGGACAATTCGAGTTCCAATGCTTCCATAGCTTTCTCTTGCTTTTTCCGCTCATACTCAGATGTCATTTCGTCGAGCTTCTTTTGATAACTGTCCTCAATCAGTTGTTTCTGCTCGGCAGTCAGTTTTGTATTGGATAGTTCTATCTCCTTTTCCTTTTTGAGCTGTTCAGCTTTCAAACTATATTCCTGAATTGTACCCTCTGTTGCCAATTGAAGCCTCTGCTCAATATAAGCAGCTTCTTGCTCTAACTTTTCCCGAATCGATTCCTCATTCAATTCAGCCAGTTCTGCTGTGCGCTTCTTCTCCAAGTTCTCAATCGTGGCACTCATTGCCGCTCTGGCTTGATCTGTCAGATTTTCTTCTGTTTCCATTCGCTTCCTTAAATCTGCTATCTGATCATCATAACTTGAATTTATGGCTGCTCTCTGTTTCTCCACACTATCGGCAATCAGTGCGTTTTCAGAATCACGGAGAGCACGCATAGCTGCAAGCTCTTTATCCGAACGCTCTTGCACTAATTGTAACCGTTGTTCCTCCTCTTGATTTAATTTAGTTTGAGCCTCTGAACGTTGTGAATATAACTCCCTTGTTTTTGTATTATATTCTTTTTGAACATTGTACAAATTAGCTTCTGCTTGTGCCAATTCATCATTCACTTCTTTACTATTTTTTGTTCGATCAGCTTCTTTTTTAGCTATTTCTAATCTCTGTTTCGCTTGTTCCAACTCATTATCTGCCATAGCTTTTTCCTTATCTATGGCTTCATTCAAGAATTGTATGCGTTCTTCTGCTGAATATTTATCCTTCTGAGCAGATTTCGCCCTCAAATCAGAGGCCTCCATACTTAATTTCGCATTCTCTACAAGGTCGCTCCTTTCTTTATTAGCTAAATCTAATTTCTGCTTTTCAAGTTCTATATAATCCTTTGAATTTTGATTTATGCTATCTCCTACTCCAATAAAATCCAAAAAAGCACCCACCAAACCAGTAACAGCTTGTGCGGCAGAAAGAAAAACATCTACAATAGATTCCACAACCCTTGTTATTCCGTCCATTGCCATTTTCAACGGAGCCAATACCTGCTGCAACTTAACATATTGTTCTTCGTTGTTCTTTGCTGAATTTGCAAGTTTCAAGAATAATGCCGTAATGACACTTATAACAGCAATTACCGGGTGAGATTTAAGAAGATCAAAAGCCTTACTTACCCCTATAACACCATTCCTTACAGCCTGAATTCCTGCAACAAGCTGATTGTTCCCAAATACGCTTTTGATTGCATTTTCATAATTACCGACATTCCTGTTGAATCGACCGGTTGCCTCTTCTGCTCCTTTAAGCTCTTTTGTAACAGCATTAATCTTGTCTTGTAATTCTTTCCCTTTCGCAGAATCCCGTTCCGCCTTACTTAGATTGTCATATTCGGCAGTCAGATTGGATAAAGCCGCACGCAGTTGAACAAGTGAACCCCTTAAATCCGATTCAACTTTAATATTATTTTGAATCTCTTTCCTAAGAGCTCGTATCTTTGTAGAATATTCGGTAACATGTTGTTTTGAAAGCTCCATTTCCCGATTATATTCTTCCCAAGAAACAGTCCCTTCCTTTAACCATTGGTTGTACTCTTTTTGCAAATTCTTTTCCCTTTCTATTTGGGTATTCAGCTCCATTATTTGTTTAATCGCTGCTTCTGTATTTGTTTGCACTTTAACATTGAGGATAATCTCTTTCTCTGCCATAACCTAAAACATTTATAGTATTCATAATAATTTAAGTAGTTCACACTCTGAATAATCACCTTGCGACTTTATAGATATAATAGCGAAAAATGCAGCATATCGCTCTATATATACAGGTATCGTGTAATCGATGTTTTTCAAATCTATCTCTGTAAGCCGGAACGTGTCCTTAATCACAAACGGCGACTTGATGATGTCTTGATAAAAAGATAGACCGAAACGTGATACCCGGTTTTGAAATTTAAGGTCTGAAAAGTCCAAACGGGCATCCTCCTTGCCTTGACTATCAAAAGAGATTACAAGCTGCATAATCCTGTCTCCGCAATCTTCAAGCTCCACGATCGTACCGTCGTCGCTCCATTTGAAATACGGAACGGCTCTCATGTCCCCATTGTCACCCCCGGCAGTATAAGGAAGTTTCACTAAGTCTTTTTCATGGTCGAGAGTCTTATTTTGTACAACCATATAGCCGTCTGCACTCTTGGCGTTCTCGTTCTCCTCGTAACGTAAATAGTTCTTCTGTGCAAAGTCCCCAAACGTGTACGAGGTCTCTTTGGCCGTCCACCCTGTCGGGACTAATTTCTTGCTCCAATCGACCGCCTTGTCTCTATTATCTATTATCTTGTTTACGGATATGAAAGAGACACCGGTATCGCTTTTTATGGCGAACAAGCCGAACAGCCAGCATATTTGCTTTATGAAATCGACAACCGATATATCCGGCAGGTTCGAGCCGATCGGGTAATATTGGTTATAAGATACAGACTGAACATCTTCGCTAAAAATTTTTATATAACTTTTTATAATACCTAATAACGCCCCATTGTTTATACGTATTCTAATTGTTATATTACTATATTCTGTAATATCAAAAGGTATAACTCCTTTATAAGCACACAATCCAATATCATTTGAGCTAATTTGTAAACTCTTAATATATTGTGCATTTGAATAAAAGGCTAATTCTACCACATTAAGAGTATTATGTTTATTTGTATAAATAAGGATGTCTAATTCCCAGTCAAGAGATGTTTCATATATTCTAACAACATCTCCGTATGTTTCTGTATTAGAAATATTTATACCATCAACTCTATTTATTTGGGTAAATTTTACATACTTAATATCACTATCAAGTGTACCTGTAATATTCGCTTCAAAAAAAATTATACTTCGAGCTTGCTTTCTGTGAGATGAGGGGCAAGTACAACAGTTCTATATATTGTTTATAGCTTCCCCAATCCATTGTAAGACCGTAATATGAGGCTATTTCTTCCAACAGCCTCATGCAATTGACCGACGGGTGTATAAATATCTTGTCTCGGTTGGAATCAACATCTATACCCGCATTATGACGGATATAACCGTGTGACAGCTGACCGTTAACCAGTCCGTTGTCGTATGTCGTAGAGCTGTTCCACGGCAAAGCCATATCGGCAAACTCCTGTATGCTTTTATCATCGTTCATGAGCTGAATAAATTTCTCACTCATTCCCCAAGTTAAGGACACATCAAACCCATCTTCGCTACACGATATAAGAACGGCTTTTGCGTCAAATAGCTTTACCCCATTCCTGTAATACTCCGCATTGAAATAGTCCCTCATCATGTAGCTCTCATGACCGGCAACATCGGGAAAATCCAACAGCCGTATATTCTTATTCGTCCTCGGTAACTTTATCGTATAACTGTTCGAGGCTGTTATCTTGGAAATGTCCCCCAACAAATTGCTCTTGAAATTGAGTGTTATCTCACTGTCGCCCAAATCGACACTTTCACCCTTGATATATAGTTCCTCTTTCATATCTTTATTGTTAACTCTTCGGGTAATTCAATCTTGAAAACAAAATCTTGAAGTTCAGCACTCGTCCGCTCAAAATCCCCAGTCTGTACATTTACTCTGATAAACGCATTTGCTTTTATATCAAACATGTAGACCATCGGGGAATATAACACTTCTTCAACATAATCATATATATTTTTTTCAGCCAATGGGAGAGCGAGGGTTAATACCCGTTTCGCAGTTTTATTCCATTGATTCACTGTATCGTTCAATCGTAAATCGTAAATATTTTTTTTATTATATTCTTCTCCATCAACTTTAAGCATATCTCCTTTTTTCTTAAAAAGGAAATAGCTCTTGCCTCCCCAATGATTAAGCCACATAAGATATATCCCACTTATACAAGTATCTATATCTACCTCATACTTAACATTTGACGATTGATTTAATAAAACGAATGGATAATTATTATATGTATTAGTATTAAATGATTTAAGCATTGAAACTGTATAATTGCCATAATACACACCCGATGAATTAAGACTAATCAATGCGTTCCCAGGTTCTCGATGTCTGTATCTAATATCTGATTCATTAGAATATTTAACTGCTCCTCCTATCATTAAAGGAAAGTCCAAAGAAAAAGGGAAATTAACGAAACTCTTTACCTTTATACTACGACCTCTATCAAATATAGAATCATAAGGTCTCATCGCACCAAATATAATCGTATAATTATCTATACTATATACATCTGTACCATCATTTGTAATTACATTAAATGATAAACTCAACGTATTAACACATGTTTCTGATTTTCCGTCTGAAAATGGATTTAATCTTTCTAAATCAATAAATTCACGTAAAATATAACTTATGTCTCTTTTAGCCACTGTAACCTCGTTGAACACCCATGTCTCCCTATATGATTTCCCCTCTTTATCTGCAATAGATATTTCAACTTTATTAATTTCAGTCATTGGCGCACCAATTTGAACTATGTTCGGAGAAAATACATAGCCAATATCATTCAGTTCAATCTGCGTAAATTCATTACTACCATTAAGAATCATAATCTTTCTAATATTTCAAGTTTATACTCTAAATAAATCTTATCTTCTACCCGTCTAAGAAACTCATCTATAAAGGGAGTGTAAATGTCTGCTCGTCCTCCTTCCCTATATAGCTTCGTACCCTTTGTGGCTATCGTATGGCTTATAGCTCCCGCTGCCATATTCAGGCTTCTTTCCTCGACCGTATATTTCGGTTGCCAGTTCTCAGACGGTTGGCGAATGTATGGAACTTGCCTTACCGATATTCCTTTTTCAAGAATCCATTGCCTGATAATATCTACCATATTAGATGGAACACCCCCCGCAGCCCTACCTTTCTCAACCGTGGAAAATGCAGGTCGCCCTAGTAAATAGGCTTCGATTTCCTTTTCATTGCCTTCTATATATACCTCGATACTATCGGCCGTCTGTCCCGTTACCGTTGTTCCGGTAGCTCTCAACTGTTCTACAATCTTGCCTTTGAGCCACTTCAATTCTTCTTGTAGAATTTCCCTTATACGCATTTTCCTATCGATTCTTTAAGATTCAAAGAAACTGATACGCCTGAACACTGTATCGCCATATCCCTGATTACATCATGGCAACTCCATGCGGTTATTGGTTCAAAATATCGGGTGTCGTTTACCCGAACGACAAATTCCTCGACGGCAGAACGCATTCGCTCTATAATAGCATTCGTATCTTCTCCTTCCGGATCTATTCCCTCATGGTCGAGAAAGAATAACAAAGGCTCTATATTCTTCTTCAACATTCCCGAAACTGTTATTTCTCCTCCTCCATTGATAGGCATTACATACAATACGGCAGGAAGTTGCTCCGGCTGTTGAAGCCACTGGTTCAAATGATATATATCTCCTATTGAGAAAGAGAAGCCCATAGCCTCTACGATCTCCCTTATCTTATCCTCCATCATTTTTTCTTATATATTAATTTTTGCAACCTCCTTTGATAAGCTACTACTTCGTTATCCATCTTCATACATTGATAGATAACTACCCACGGCACACATTGAAGAACATAATCATGATCTATTATTCCCATACGTTTGGCATAAGAATCGACAATACCGAATGTGCCAAAATTCAACGATGTTACTCCTGCGGCTATCTCCTCCGATGAATAACTCATTGTTTCACCGAGCGCCTCAAACATTTTGGAAACCCTCTTAACCTCATCTATAATCCAATTTCTATATCCAGCCGTGACAGATATATCAGCTTTCAAAACTTCCTCCTCGGTAATTCCCTCAACAATCTGCATGGGCTTTATAAATTCTTCCGAGGTCGTCTTTATTTCCATTAACTGCAACAATTCACCGTACATAATACCGTTTATGTCTGTTTTTAATGGTTTTCCTTTGAATGTAGAAACTCTTTTAGCTCCTTTTACACTTTCTACCGATTCTTCGGTTAAACATTCCATGATAGCTAAAAAATGAGCCGTCGTACATGTCTTTTTTTTCTCTTTTCATATATTTCCGAGTTTAAATATCTTCTTATGTTGTGGCGGTGTAAACAATCTATTGAGGGCTACATAGCGGATAGCATCTAGCGAGTGATTGAATAATTCGATAGGCTCATTTGTAGGTTCTCCATCATCTCCTTCTTTCCACTTATAATTTGCCAGCTCTTTCCTTATATTCGTACTTCGCCTTGTCACATGCCACTTATATCTTTTCAATACCGAAATACCTAGTCTTATACTATCATTCCCTTTCTTCGCTCCCTCTATCCTAAGCCCGAACCTCTTCAATTCCTCTATGCTCTTAGGTTCTGCACTATCGGCGATAATGGTAATGGATGCCATTCCATTCTGTCGAACAACTCTCGAAATATCGGGATTGGTTACCTTTCCTTCAAATAGAACCTCATCAATCCATAAATCGCCACCAGATAAACGAACATCAACCAATGCCGTTGGATCGTTATATCCAAAGTCAAGCCCCAGCCATCTACCCTTGTAATTATCAGGCATAGAATCGACAATATCGTAATTGTCATAAACCATACCTCGGAGTCTTCCAGTCTTTCCCCTCGCATATACACGGTGAAGCTCCTTATCTTCAATCCCTTCTATCTTATCATGCTCCTCTTCGGAGAGAAAAGTATTGTGGCGATGATCAGTAATGAATAGCTTTGCTTCTGGCTTCCCTATTATCTTATCATGTACCCAGAAACGAGCTGTCGGGTTATAATCGATAAATATCTGCTTTCTTGTACGAATGGCAAGCTGCCAATACACAGAATAAGGTATACCGTTAGCTTCATTGGCGAACAAATAATCTCGCTTTCCACTCTTGGCATCCTGCTCATTCTGAAACGAAGCAAATTCTATTATGGAACCGGTAACGCACTTTACAATTCTGTCGCTCTCGTTGAATGAGAACTTATCAGAACAAAAATCGCTACTACCTATTATCGTCTTGACATCTCGATATGCTCCCTTCTTCAAGTTAGGTATATCTTGTCCGACAACCGTTATAACTTTATTGACAAACGAGAGAGCATAATATACTAGCAACTGCAATATCGTATAGGTTTTACCAGAAGACGTTCCACCTTGATTAATTATGATGCGCTCGTTACTATTCATCATGCTGTCAAATAAAGGCAAGGTTGCGAATATGTCAGTCGGCGATGTCATCTTCACTGTTGGCTATCGGTGGCGTACCTTCTTTATGTACAACAGATATTTTAAATCCGCCTACACTCTCATCGACAGAAAGCCTGTTATCCTGTCTGTTCTTCCAATTTTCAGGGTCTAAGTTCGTCAAAGCAAATATAAGTGCGCCAGTATCTGGTGGGAAGTGCTTCGTTATTTTGCTTGACTTTACAAGCACTTTACTCCCGTCCTTTAAAGTCCTATACTCGTTTTTAACCTCCTCAACCTCATAACCGGCAGCACGCTTCCAAAGTGATTGCTCCAACGTTTGAACGATAGTTTCACGAAACTCTTTTCTCGCCTTTTTTAAAGAGTCAGAAAAGTCAGGTTTGTCATTTATCCAAGTATAAAATGTTTCTTTGCTAATACCAACCTTTTTACAGGCTAAGATATTAGAATCCCCCTCCCTTATATAGGAGATGATGTCATCTTTGACATCGTTAAATTTACCTTTGCTCATATCCTAAAACAATAACCTAAAACTTATATAAATATACTAAAAATCAATCTGATTAGCAAGTAAATTCTTGCTTTATTTCAGAGCGAAGTCGCCCCTTTTCAGATCCTTCTCCATCTTCCGGCTGTACTCCTCTTTCAATATTTCAATGTTCATATCAAAACAATTTTAACTGTTCAACTTTATTTTCAATCTTAACTATCTCTTCAATGATTCGTTTCATTATTTATTGTCTTATATAATTTTATAAGGTTTATAAAATAAAAAAGCTATCTCAAAATAAAATTTGAGATAGCATCGAAAAAAAAGGAAATCTGCCCGTAGGCAGCTCTATACCTAAAAAAGAGGGTAATTATACCTTTTTATATTTCCCTTTAAGGTCGGTTTCATAAACATCTACGACCTTATCGGCAAGTACACTAAGATCTCTTGACATGCTACGATTCCTCGGTGGATAGCCTTTATGGAATTTTACTACATTAATTTTTGTCATATTGTCTTTAACAAACCTTATTGCTTCTGAATAATCGTAGTCTCCACTGACAAGAATAATTTTATCACATTTTTTACCAACACTAAGGGAAATCATTTTCACAGCTAGTGAAATATCAACTCCTTTTTCACCAACATAAGTATGTTTATATGGATCAATTTTTAAAACTCCTGTTTTAACCATTTCTATATTATCATGTTCAAGACATAATTGATCGTAGGCATATTCTATATTGGCAAATTTCTCCTTTTGCTTTTTAATCCATTCCAAAATTGAAGAGCATTCACTATTCACACTATCTTGTACTGTCTTAGGTATAGCGGAAAATTTACCATTTTTATAATTTTCAAGATGGGTCCTATATTTCTTGTATACAATTGAATTACGAATATTGGTTTCCGTATAATACGTATCAAGTATTTTGGCTGGCCTGAACCAATAGGCTCGTATAAGTTCTTCTCCGGCATCAATCATTGAATTGAATAATACCGTCCAATCAACTTCTTTCTCTATAATACTCATCTCTTGCAGACTATAATACAGGTTCTGCCCATCTACTAAAACTACTACTGTCTTTGCCATAAATGAAATAATAAAAATAAAGAAAGCCATCCCACAATAGATGGCTTAGTATAAATCTGGCATAATGCCCATTGTAATCGCGCTTAATGCGCATGTTCAAGGTTCAAGGTAAAACCCTTAAATTTTCATATCAAACGATATGACGTTGCAAATATACGTATTCCAGTTAATAAAACAATCATTTTTAATGCCTTTATTTGTTAAAATATATATATCAGATTTATTCGTCTTACATAATTATTTCAATATCAACTCTCTTGGTTCTTTATCCTCCCATTTTACTTCTGGGAATAAACTGTCACTTAATACAACAACAGTAGTATTTTTGTCTCTAAATCCCCATGTATACTTACGTTTAAATGGTTTAGTTGAGTACATAAACAATTTTCCACTTTCGTCCCTTGCTATCCACATAACTTACTCCTCCCACTCGATTTTAATTGTACTTAAATACGATGGCGGACAATTACTTACGGCTTCTTCTCTGTTAGGAAATACGCCAACAGCTAATGTATCTCCATAATTATTTTTGCACAAGTTAACCCACCCCTCTTTCTATTCTGGAAGCATCATGAGGTCGAAGCCATTCTCATGTTCTCCACGATAATTACCATTATTAGTATAAGTAACCAAATATTCAAATCCGGGGTATCTCCTGCTTGGAATAAGAGCTATTATATTTTCTCCATCTTTTCTTTTGGCATCAAAACAAATAATCCTTGCCTTTCTTCCGTCTCTCGTACAGACTGGCTTACCTGCTTTGGCTGCTTCGAGGTCAAAGGGCTTTAAGTTCAATTTCTTTTTATTCATAATACAACAATGTTAACTAAACTATTAAAAGAGTTAATTTGATATTTGATAACTAAATATCGAAGTATATTTGCATCGAACTTGATTCGGAACATTAACACCTCCGATCCGGCGAACTGTCATTCGCCATCATCTTGTCCATTCTCGTGTGAGAAAGACATTAAGCCCAATGTCCTGTAACTTTGGGCTTTTTTAGTTGCACTTGACAGGGTGCAGCTTATAGCTTGTCGATACAGGTCGGCAGGCAAAACGGAAAGGAGGTGTTAATGTGAAAGATCAAGTTCAAAATGAAAGTGGGAAAATCCGCATATTCTGCCGTTATATCATCAAGAACGGTAAAAAGATTTACCCTAAAAGGTCTAAATACTTTTCGTTCTTGGTGAGCGATAAGAAAAGTGCGTGATTTCGCTTTCTATGGGAATGTACAGGCATTCCCTTTCATCTCTACTCCTCCTTCTTTTCCTTCCATGATTATTCTTCGTAGATTCCTACTATAATATGCTTTTTCGTTTCCTTTATTTCAACTTGAATAGGAAAACCATATTCTTCTTCAAGTTCATCAGAATAAAGCGGCTTACTTTTATCCTTTACTTTCATGAGCTCATCAATCAATTCTTGTACTGTCATACCATTTTACTTTTTTAGTTTTCCACATTTTTTACATATTCGTTCTCGATTAACCAGCATAACATCTCGTAGGCGGCATCAATAAGATTCTCGGATTCTTCGGAAAGAAGAGGTTCAGATGCGCCGATTCCGTAACTGACAACCCATGTTCCAATTAAAGTAGGTTCAATGCGCATTTTGTACATACTACTGTTTTCTCTTATGTAGCATGGTAGTCTGCCTATAATATCCTGCAAGGTATAAGCCGGGTATTCATGTTTCATGTTTGGCTGGCTTATAAAAAGACAAGGTTCTTCTTCAAGCTCATCTGTTCCATTGATAATGGCATTGGCTGTGGGTAAAAACTGCCAGTGCATACTCGCCTCACTCGTGTCCAAGCCAAGCTCATACAAGTGCTTCATTTGTTCGATTGACAATACTTGTTTTGTTTTCATCTCGATTCCTCTTTCTTTATCGGTTTGTATTCGTCTGTCTCTTCATCGTATTCATAGCAGTCCGGGCAGTATAGCTTGTCATCAATAATTTTCCAGTCCATATAAAGAGCATCTTCTATCGCCAGACTTTCTTCTTCCCATGCATAATAATCTTCATTGCTACAATCCTTACCACAATTGTCGCACACGGCTTGGTACATTTCTACTTTCCGTATCATAAATTCCTACTTGTTTTTCCATTATTATTTCTGTTTATCCAATTTTTTTTCCTTTTCTTTCATGGCTTATCTACTTTAATCATCTAACTATCTTTTTTTATATACATAAATTTAATATCAGACTTTTCTCTCATTTTTTTTATTTCTTCGATAATAACTTTTCTAATAAACCAGCGTCCACCTGTAAGAAAATAATTTAAACCGCTTACTATTTCTGACTCATATCTCGTTCCTTTATAGATAACTCTATAATAACCACTCCATCCACCATCATGATATTCAAAATTTTTTAGAATATCATTCCTTAATCTTTTCAATAATTTAATCTTCATATCTTATTCCTCCTTTATATAATCTTTCATGAAACAAATCCAGTGTGTATTAGATCGTTTACCGGATATATGCCCGAATATTGGTTTTTCAGGTGTGAGCTTCAAAATTTCAGAAACCTTGATGTCGGTCTCGTTCCATTTGAAAATTAAAAATCCTCCGGGTTTCAGTACTCTAAAACATTCTTTAAATCCCTTTGCCAGCATATCGCGCCAATCTGAATACAGAGCCCCGTATTTAATTTGTTGGTAGCCTGTTGGCATTGTTTTTTCATTCAAACTTCCGTACATGTCTGCCATCTTTGATTTTCCAACATTCCTTAATAAGTGAGGCGGATCGAAAACTACCATTGAAAAAGATTTATCCTCATAGGGCATATTTGTAAAGTCGGCTTGTATGTCGGGACTTACTTCAAATAATCTACCATCGCATAAATGAGTAGAGACCTTTCGAATGTCTTGAAAAAGAACTCTTTCGTCGTGTTTGTCGAAGTAGAACATCTTTCCCCCGCAACAGGCATCTAATATCGTTTTTCTCATTACCTATCAATTTTTCTCATTAACTTCAATAAGATGACTGTCTATTTCCTCTATAACCTCAATAGCCGCTTGTAAGAATGCCTTATTAATTGTACGGATATATCCTGATCCGAACTTACCCATCTTGTATTTGTCTGCCGTAAAAACGATATATTGCTTTGCAAACAGAATGTTGATACAGCATTTTAATCGTTCAATCATTACTCTCCTCCTTTCAGTAGTTCGGGGTTGTCGTGGATGTTGCCGAGAACGTAAGAATCAAAATAAATCCTTCTTAATGGAACAGGTTTGTTTGAACTACCAATCTGACGGTATTCAAACACGCCATTTTTAAAATAGACTTCAAACTTGGGTTCATACGCTTTAACTTGAAATATGTCACCCTCGTAGATTTCTTTTCCGTCGGCGTCATACAGCCCCGTAAACTGACCTATCGTTTCTCCACGAACATCGTATCTAATCTCTTGATTGTTTTTGTAATCTACGATTTCGCAATTACCGCTATCGTCAATTATCAGATTGCCGTAAGCCCATTGCCCGTTATCGAATCGTTTTCCACGAAATTTAATTGTCCTGCTCATTGCTCTCCTCCTTTCATAAGTTCGATTTCTCTCATACTACCATGATTTTTAATTTATTGAAATAAACTGACTTGTATTCTTTTCAAAACTTTCTCGTTTGCGTCGTTATAGAATTGCTTGTTGACCTCGAAGCCGTATGCCTTTCTTCCCAATGAGGCTGCCGCATACAGGGTCGTGCCGCTTCCTGCACACGGGTCGATGACAACATCGCCCTTGTCCGTGAATATCTCTATCAACCGTTTGAGGAGCGGGACAGGTTTCTGGCAAGGGTGGCATTTGGGCGTGGTGTTGTCCCTTACCCAGTCGAAGCAGTTGAATATCATTCTCCCGTTGTTGTTGAATTTGGGCAACTTGTCCCGATAAAGGATAAGCCCGTATTCGCAGTTGCCGACGACCTTCATGTTTGCTTTCAACACTTGAGCCGAAAAGTCCTTGCGGAAAACTAGCGGTATGTAATGCATGAGTCCGTATTTGCGGCCTAACTCTATGAATTTGAACTGTTGTTCGTATTCGCAGAACAGTATCATGCAGGGGGACTTACCGGATTCTTTCGGCTCCTTGACGAGCATTTTGGAACAGAAGTGCATGAACTCGGCCGGACGGAACTCACTGTCGGACGAAAAGAATTGTTTGCCTGCCAATGCGCTCTCGCCGTTCTTGTTGTCTCCGTCGATATACCATGCGGGATTACTGGCGTAGGCATTATTCGCCAAATTATACGGTACGTCGGCTATAATCAGCTGGGCTTTGGGCAGCCCATAAACCTTATAATTCTGGAACGAATCGTTGTAAAGCTCTATGTCTTTCATACTTAACTTTCCTTTTTGCTGTATTTGTCGATAATTTCTTGAATCTGACTGGGTGTCGCTTTCTCCCTTTCACGTAACTCCCATTCCCGTTTCCTTTCCTCCTGCCTTTTTTTATCCTCATAGAACTGCAATAGATTCTCCCTGTCAGAATTAAATTTTTTCAATGAACTTGTCACTGTTCCCGGAGTAAAAGTGCCGAAAAATCGATCGTATTTGTCTTGTTTGAATCGCTGGAAGAATACCATGAACTCGGTGAGCTTAAAACGGCCATAGCCTAAGATAATTGTCCGTGCCAGTTCGATAAAATCTGCTGGTTCCATGCCATTTCGAACTTTTGAAAATTCAGCGAGTTCAAAGAGCTGTATAGATAGCCATGATTCAGCTACGCTATCTCCAAATGTCCGGGCAACTCTTGAAATACTCGGTGCATGGCCGGTGAAGCAACGCTCCTCGTTTTTGCAGTATTCCGTCTGCTTGTCGGGGCTAAAAAGGCAGAGCAGATTCTCCCCCGTCTTGTAGGCTGCCAGTATCTCCTGCTGCCAGCTTGGCGGCGATGGCTTCTGCAAACTCTGCATATCGCTCCTGTTTGGTCTTGGAATTAGGTTTTTGATGGATTCCGGATTGCTCATCTCGTGCTCGTTTTAATTCAATTCTTAACCAGCGGGCAAAGTGTTGTTGTGCATCGCTGACGCTTTTTCTTGAAATACCCTCGTTTTGAAGTTTACGGATATATGCCTCGATATAGAACCTTGATTCGTTCTCGTCGATGTGGTTGTTCATCGATAGCGTTTCTATCCACGTTTTATTTGAGAGTAGTTCTTCTCGCAGCTCTGTCAGTGGCTTGTCAACGTCTTTGCCAAAATCTTCTTCTTTTTCTTTGCTTCTCGATAGAGAAGTTTCTTTTAAATCATTATCATTTTCATTATCATTTAAGCCCCCACTGGCTCGTTTGGCCCCCACTGGGTTATTTGGGGTCGAGTGGCTCGTTTGGCTCCCGCTGGGTTTAGTTTTAACCGTTTCAGAGTTTTTGTCATTACCACCTTTACGCCCGTTGTTCCGGTTTCTCTCGACAATGCCCTGATATTTGAGTTCATCTATCTCGAATTGATTCTTAAAAAACTCAAATGCCATTTCAATGTCCTCCTCTACCGTAACCTCCTCGCTAAGTTGATATTTGAATATTGCCCGAAACAGCCTGCCCAGTTGTTTGTCCGATAATCTCGATATGGGTTTGTAAAATGATTTATAAATCAAAAAGCTGTCTTTCATTTATTCTCAATATTGATAGTTATTCTCTCTTCGTATCATACTTTTCAATTATCATAATTCCTTCTTCTGTTTTATCTCCGTAAACGATATGACAGCCAAACTCATGAACCAATATATCCAAGTCATCTATGGTTTCTATCTCGGTATAGAGATTAAGGGTATCGGTATCTATCATTTCCCTTATAACTGGCAATCTTGACTCAAACAACGAATCTTCTAAACTGCTTAGATAGATGTCTCCTCGTTTAAAGGTATTCATGCTCGATGTTATTAATTTCACCTTTAATGTTTTTGATTTATCGGGATCGTCGTTATAATAAAAACGAGCTGACGATAATTGATTGAAATTAACAATAACATGATTATCTTCTTGGAACTTCTTTATCCTATTATGAATATCTGCATATTGGTCATAGTTAATAAATGACTTGATAAAAAGGTATTCTAGGCACAAATCAGATATAACTAATTTTTCTCTGTTTGATTTTTCTTCCGATTCCATAATTAAGTTTCAGTGATTGAAAATGCCCACCCGTTCAGGGTCTTGTGCTTGTCAATCTCTCCGGTTTTGCATAGCTCGTTTATCTCGGATTTCATCGATTCGATGACCGCCTTCTGTATCTCTTGCGTGTGGGCTATCGCAGGTTCTTTGTTATGCTTTCTCTTTTCCTCGACTATCGAGGCGATGATGTGCTTGATGTCTATCATACGGCTTGTTGTTTTTCCTTGTCGATAACCGTTTTACTGTCGATACATTTTTTGATATAATTTGAAACTTCCTCCAATGACTCTGTGGGGATAACTATACGCAATTCTTTGCATGTCTCTTGGTCTTTTATTCCAAAGTAGATGCCAGAGGCATTGTTGTAAATCGTCAAAATCGAATCCTCGTGTGTCGAAGGAATCACGATTCCATAGTTCAAAGTTTTTTGTTCCATAATAATTTGTATTGTATTTTTAATATTGGTTATGAGAATACTGCCGGAAGATACTTGTGCCGGTAAACGTTTTTCAGATAGGTTAGCATTTGGTCGTAGTTCCTGATAAAGCCCTCGTTAATAAGATCGGCCACTTTCCTTTCCAGTTCGTACAGTTCCCGCTGTTTCTTTTCTTCGCCGTATTGGTTGCGGATATTCCTTTCATGCTCGTTGAACACAATCCAGTTCAACGCTTCGCCTACTTTCTGCATGGCTTGGGGCATGAAATCTTTCCGAACGATCTTTGAAACGGCCGAGCCTAGTTTGTTGTAGGCATCGCCGGCTTCGTTGCGGTACTTTATCATCTCGTCATAGACGAATTTGATTACTTGCACTTCAAATCTTGGATTTAGCCACATCGCAAATTTGACGAACAATACAGGGTGCATCCATGTTCCTCCGCTTTTACCTCTTGATTTTAAATACGCAAGATTCTCCGTATTCAATTTTTCTTCCTCCAACAAAGCATCTATAAATTCTTTTGTGTTTTTATTGGAAAAGAACTCTTTCAAATCCTTTTGCTTTAAATGGGGGGAATTCCCCCTATTTAGATTTGCATATTCATTCCATTGCCTCAACAGCTCTGTGGCGCAAAAAAATCCGTCTTTTGTCCGCTGGGTTACGTTAAATTCACCCATCTTTCTTTTCATCAGTTGGTTCGTTTTCATAGCATTTGTTCGATTGATAATACCTGTTCGCTCATAATACTAAAATTTACATACCACAATAAGGTGAATTTATGATGTTTTCGTTGTGGCAATATGTGCACATAGATGTCATTGGCGAATAAACTCTACCGCATTTAGGGCATATCCAGCCCTGCATACCGACAAATGTCTGCGATTTTTCGAGTCTTGTCATCTCAATAGCTTTTAAGGCATCATCTTCTGAAACTCTACGGTATATATGCCCGCCTGCGCAATCTTCTGCGCTTACCGATTTTATAAATTCTTCTGCTGTCATATCATTTGTTTATTTTAGATTCTTATTTCAATCGAAAAGTGTTTTTGGCTTTTCATCTGGGAGAAACAGCCCATTTACAGCTAATACCTTTCTCATCGCTTCTCGATAAGTAACGCCGTTGTTCGTATAGTTCATGAAGTAATTGTACATCTTGGGGTATAACTCATAGCAAAGTTGAAGCCGGTTGTCGTCTTTGAATTGGCAACCATATCCGCAGAACATACAACCGGTTCGTTTGGCTCCTTTATGGTATATGTCTGAAATTTTCAACCCTCTATCTCTTATGTATGCCCAAATGTCTTCTTCAAGCCAGATAGATAGAGGTAATGACTTTATCGTTTTCCCGTCGAAAGAATTGCAACCTCCTTGTCTTAAGTAACTTTGCTGCCTTAATCTTGACTCTGATGCCATAGTCCCCAATATGGGATATAGCCCTGTATTTTTTTGATACATACGTGACGGTTGTTTCTTTAAAGCGTAACAGCATTTATTGTTTATATCAAATTGCGATCGAATAAATTTTCTATATTTTAAAGGAATTTCACCCTTAAATTTACGCCCTCTTAATAACCCTAAGGCGGCCTTCCCCTTTACCGATAAAGGGTTGTGTTTCCCTGCATATATAGCTTCGCTTACCTCTTTGCTAATAATTGGGAATCCATATTTTTCAAATATCTGTGCAGGCTTTAATGTTGGATATATAATCTCAATGTCATATCCTTCTGTATTTTTAAGTTCTCGGACGAACCTAACTATATCGGGATATTCATTGCCCGTATTGCAGAAAACTGCCTTTATATCGGGTTTGACGATACGGCATAAATCAAGTAGTACGGTGCTGTCCTTTCCGCCACTGAACCCAACGTAAACCTGACCGTTTAGACGTGATATGAATTGGTCTATCACACCGAGGCTGTGGTCTATCTTTTGGCGAAGGGTCCAGCTTTGTCGCTCTCTTAATTCTTGCAAGTCCATATCACTTATTAAAGTTTGATTCAACGACTTTGTATTTAATGGGCAATCCGGAGCAGGTGATAGCGAGAAGGGCTGCGTCCCTTTCTTCTTGGTTGCTGCGGGGTCTGTTAAACTCTATCCCGCTCATCTGGCACAACCGCTTCAATTCCTCATGGGTGATCTTGCCGTATTTACCTTGCCAGCATTTGCGCAAAGGAGATTGCTCTATGACTTTTATTCCATAATGGAGCAACGTTTCGACTATCTTACGGCCTGTCTCTTGGTTGCGGCCTACGTGCTCGCCTTTCTTGGCTGCGCTCGCCCGTGTGTCTTTCGGGGACAAATGCCAGTTGGATTTGTTTTTCCAACCTGCCTCGACATACACCACGGTGGCATGGCCGAGCTCCGCACCTTCGAACGCCACCGAGCGGACGATTTCCAACAACTCGGGGAAGGGGTGGCTGTTAACCGTCAGCTTCATATCGTACTGTCCCAGTATGGCAAGTCCGCTATGCTCAACATCGGGGTCTATGCCTATCACTACATCGTATTTGAGTTTTCTGTTGTATGTGGCTTGTTCTTCCATTATATTGTATCTTTGTTCTTTTTTGTTCGGCAGGCGGGACTCGAACCCGCATGATTGTTGTGCTGCTCACTTACATCTTTTATCGCCTACTATGAATAAGGCTCGCTGTTGTAGGTTTTGGTTCCTGTCTTTTAAACTTGTTTACCTTCTTGCTGGTCTCCTTTTCGCCAACCTGTCTCCAAACGGTCATTTCCTACCGTCCTCAGCTTAGAGCATCAATCTACTGCTTAATAGCGTCTACCTTTCCGCCACTGCCGATACCAACTAAAACACTTATGGCTTATTTCTCCCCGCAGTTCCTACTACCGTATGGTGCTCGACCACGTACCCGGCTCGGCTTGCGGGAATTCCAACATTATGTCTTATATCAGGTCTATGATTTTGGTTTTCACGATTCCGTCTAAACGCATGTCGTTAAGGCCTTGTCTCATGTGTTCTTGCATGAGGCGGTTGGCTTCGGTGATGTCTTTGGCACAAACGAGGTTGTAGTACTTCGTTCCCTTTTCATTGCCGTTGTCGTCGATGAATATGTCTATCAACGTGGCTTTGTAGAAGGGCTTGTCTTCTTCCTTTTCGTTGACTATCTCGACGACATTCGAGCGGGTGATAGAGAATACATCGCAATTCCCGTTGTACTGTTCAAGTCCTTTGGCTTCGGCCTCGGCGAATAGTTCTACATCGGTGATGAAGTGCTCGATGACTTCTTTCATCTCTCCTTTGCTGTTCTCTTTTTCTACTTTCAGTTTGATTTCGTAAAACATCGCTTTTATTTTTTATCGGTTAAAACTTCTTTTAACTTGGGATTACATGCTGCATAACGGCGGACATGCCAGTCGCTGTCCTTTGCCAACTCCGTGAGCACATCGACGGGAGTGTTAGGGTTTCTTGCCACGCTAACGCGGACATCACAGTCGCTATTTAAGATCTCATTTTTGTCCATTGTATTTCTTATTTAATTGTCTTACTTTATTTCTCATCAATCTTGCCAGCTCTTTATGCCGGTAGTCGTCGGACTTTTCCAACGCTTTTGCCGATCTTTCCAGCAGGCTGACGATTGACTGTATTTCATAGTCTTTCATGAATTGATTATTTCATTGACTAATTCATCGGCTTCGCATATCCTTTCGGCTATCTTCTTGAAGGTGTTATCATCTGGATATATCCTTCTGATAAACATGGAGGGCTTCTCGAACGGGTTATATACGATGAAATCGCACCAATCGGCTTCAACGCACATGAGTTCGGACATGATTTGGTAATAGTACTTAGGCTCCGTGGACAGGAGGGTATCGTTGTCCTTTATCTTGTGGAAGTATTTGGCATATGTGGCCGTTCCCACGCTTTTTATCTCGATTACCACTTTCTCCCGCTTATTCTCATCGTAATAATATCCGTCGGGGCTGGCTGCGAAATGGGCGATGGTGAGGTGTTTGTACAGTCCTACCTCGACGACACGGCGACCTGTTTTAAGTTCGTATATGCGCCGGGCATCGGGCTCGTTCTCCGTTCCCCATCGCATTTGCTTGGTCGATATGTCGGTCTGGTTGATATAGTCGGAGAAAAAACCATCGTCGTTTATCATAGCTGGGTTGAGCATGCGCTCTCCCGCTACTTGGTAAATATAGTTCATGGCGCATTCTCCGAACCCGTCGCCGCTACGTTTCGTTTTCATTAGGTCGCCTATGCGGCTTCCCGTGAAATAACCGAGGCGTTTCCTGTACCATTCAAGAGTCCTTTGTGCTTCCATCGTCGAACAGTGTCTGTTTAGTTCCTTCCTGATTGATTTCCTCTTTGACACCGGCTGCTTCTCCGGCTATATCTTTGAATTTGCTGCTTTTCGTGCCTCGGTATGGCTTCATAAGTTCTTCTACCGTTGTGTCACCGTCTTTGAGCGACTGGTCAATGCCGGACAGCAACGCAATCTCATTTCCTCGAATCTGGTTAATTGTCTGCTTTCCGCACAACTTGATTACCTCTTCCTCGGTAATACCATACTCGTTTTTGAAAAACGCAATCCACTTCGCCCTTGTCTTTTTGAGCTTATCTTCGTCGGACAGGTCGCCAGTAATGAAACTTTGAGCTGCTTGGTAGACTTTATCGGTGATGCTTTTTGGAATAACCGAAAATACGGCGTTTCGATAGGCTATTGCGTTTGCGGCATTGCCAGTTACGGTTATCATGTCGTTTGGATACCGTTTCCCGTTTTTGTCAATGATAGAGCGACGAACCTCAAAAGCACTTGCCACGTTTTTCTCCAAGTCCCAAGCTGTGCCACGGCTTACCACTTGCGTGTCTGTAATCTGAACCACCTTTGCCTCGGTGCGCATATTCCCCCAGTTTGAAACGATTATTTTCGCCAAGTGAACAGATGGCCCAGTAATAGGTTTGTTACCTCTTGGTAGCGCATATCCACACGATTGTGCCGTTTCTTTATCGAGGGTAGCCATAACGATAGAGTCATCAAGACTACGACGCATATCCCGAGGATATTTTTTCGCCGTGGCTACTTGGGTGTCTACATTTGCTCTTTCGAGAGCGTCTATTTGCATGACTTGTGGCTGTGCTTGAACCTGTAATACTTCGTACTCTGACATATTTTTTTGTTTAAAGGGTTATGTTTCTTTTTATACACCGCATATCCTCACGGACGGGCGGTGAATATGCTTGATTTATATGGAATTATAGCTACTTATTTAATTCATGATTTTTAAAAGTTCATCTCTGGTAATACAGTTACGTGTGCCGATTTTTTCCGGTTTGGCGTTAATTGCATTCAAACGCTTCAACAATTCTTTGTAAGTGCACCCTAATAATTCTGTTGCCTTTCTAACCGGTACATAATCAGGCAAGAATATATCTCCATAGCCTTTCTTTATACCGGATATTGCATGGTTAATTACATCTTCCAATTTTCCGAGCAACATATTGTTTTCATCTCTCACTACCTTGATGATTGTATCTTCTATTCCCATATCCATTAATCTTTTAATCGTTTTTCCACTCTCATTGACGCTCTTACTCTCGCATTCCTCAACCTGCACATATCGCCAGTGTCTCCGAATACCTGCACAACGACGAACAACAAGCTGAATAGTATAGAAACCCCGAATTGTCGTATCTTTTTCAAATCGAAAGCCTTTCCCAAGTACCGGCAAATGACATACAGAGTCAATTCACTGCTGGTCGATATACCTAATTTGAGGTATATGCTTTTCTTCTGCGTCTTGGTCGTCCATACAGACTTCCCCAGATTTTCTGCGACCTCTTTGTCTTGAAGCCCCTTTGCGTACTCCTTAGCGACTGCCCATTCTCCGGCAGTCAATATCAGCTCTTTCTCCATACCAATGTCCTCCATTCAGGCATTCCATCGTTCTCCACAGATACTTTACCAACTCCATACTCATGAGAGTTTCCCAGTTGTTTCATGTAAGACTTCAACCGGCGATAAGCACTACATGTCTTAATATCGTCATAGAAAGCATCTCCAACCTCCATACGAATCATGTACTTACACTTTCCACGTACTCCTTTCGGCTTGGGTATTATCCGCTTTACATCGGCTATGCACCTGAATCCTACTTGTATTTTCATCGTTTCCATATTCTTGTTTTTTATATAATAAAAGGAGCCGACCCTATTGTTTTTTAGGCTCTGGCTCCCTCCTCGTAACATTCCCGTGTTAGTTCGTTTTCTCGTCCTGCACACCCGACAGGGCAAATGTCGATAATGCAAAGAAAGCCATGCTTATAATGAGCTGTCCGATACTGGCATTGATGAATGCTGCTATTACCCCGAAAAAAGAGGCGAACATGAGCAGCAGGCAGATGGCTATAAATAATCTGTACATATTCTTGTTTTATTCAAATTCAAAACTGTCATTAAACTTGCACATTTCTATTCCGTCCTCGTCGTACACTTCGACCTCGTATTTCACTTCGATGGATCCGTCTACATAATCTGGTGTGAAATAGTCGCCGTATGTAACCGTCGTACCATCGTATGCATCGTATATTACGTGTACGGGTAATATCTCATCGTCAACCTCTACGTCCAAATCGAGGTCTCCATACATCGATTTGTCCTCTCCTATCCGCTCGCTCACCACATATTCGAGTTGCTTCTCTACTTCTCGGCGAATCTTGTTGATTGTATAGTCGCTTATCGACAGGCTAACCATTTCATATTGCTCCGTTGTCATAGCTTATATTAGGTATTGGTTATGTTTGTTATTTTCTATACTTTTGTATCATTGTTGTGGCACAAAGATATAGATTTCTATTCATATTACAAATAAATCGAATAGAATTATATTCATTATAACGTTAATTAACTATTCATATGAACGTAAAAAGTAGATTATTAGACTTTGTATCTTATACTCAATTGAGCAGGAGAAAATTCCAAGAAAGGATAGGGGTATCTAACTCGTATATACAAAATATAAGTGAGAGTATAGGTGCTGACGTTATGAATAGAATTTCTATTCAATTTCCAGAACTGAATACTTCATGGCTATTAACCGGCGAAGGCAGCATGCTCAAGAACACGAGCGCAAGCAGCAACACGGCAGAGGGAAGAAACGGAAACAACGTCAACATCTCTCTCACTCTCGACAAGGCGATTGACGAGATAGCCGAACAGCGGAAGTTGGTTGCAAAGTCGCAAGAGCAGATGGACAGACTCATTGCGATAATAGAAAATATGCAGAAGTAACCCACACAAGGTCTCAAATGCCCTCATTGTGGAAAGCCTATAAAAATCAATATCGAGTAGTTCCCCTGCAACAGATGACTGTTTTCCAACCCGAATCCGACGGGCAGGGGAAATATAGGGTAATGGAAAGCTGTCTGAACTATTCTTGCCTAGAAAGGCAATCCCTTTCTCTCTCCATTTTTTTTGTTCGTTTCTATTTTATTGAACTTGGTGAAGCGTGCCCGGTTGCCGAATTACCGGATATTACTTACACGTCACGACTTCGTTACTTCACCCCGACCAATCGCAAGTCTCGGCGTTCCCGCTATTGCGACTCTCGGTGTTCGATTCCGTTATTCATTACGCCAATGAGCTAACTTTTATTAGGTATTTGTATTTTTAATTTTATTTACTACCTTTGTTGCATTAACACAATACAAAGATACAGAATATTTCTGCAAAATATACAGATAAAACAGAAAATATTTGGATATTATATATATTTAACACATGAACGCCGCACAAAGATTAGAAGCCATTCTGAATTACTATGGTATAAATGCTAAGTCATTATCTGAGAAATGTGGATATGGTAGGCCGCAAGGAATATACGATGTTCAAAATGGGAAAACAAAAGAAATTTCAACCACAATGGCAAACAAGATTTTATCTGTATTCCCTGAATTAAATAGAGTGTGGCTTCTCACAGGAGAGGGAAATATGATTAATGAAAGAAATAATTCAAGCATTATTGATAGCAACAATAACAATAGAGGAATTATACAAAATAGTCATGGAAATATCAATAATGGTAATATTTCCATATCTTTGCCGGAAAGAGGTCAGCAAAAAATTATTGATCCAGACGGAAGGGTCACAATAGAGAATACCAGTTCAGGCGCTCATGATTATCTGAACGAAATAAATAGACTTAACCAGAGGATACAAGACCTTGAAAGAATTATCAGCGGACATGAAGCTACAATAAAGTCAAAAGACGATTTAATATGTATATTGAGAAGCGCATTAGATAAGAAATGATTTTTAGGTTACAGTTTTTTGCTTCTAAATATAGCGAATATAACAATGATTCTTTATACTAAAAACTTAGTTTTACAACATAATTTATAAGCAGATTCATACCTTAAAATATCAAATCCTATGGACTTTAAAGATTCAATACAACAACTATCTGAAAGAATAGCCAAACAACAAGATGCTATTGTAACGGAAGAGGGAACAAAAAACGCATTCATTATGCCGATGATTGCAGCACTCGGATATGACATTTTTAATCCATTTGAAGTCGTTCCAGAATTAGACTGCGACCTCATCAAGAAAAAAGGAGAGAAGATAGACTATGCCATAATGAAAGAAGAAAATCCTATACTCCTTATAGAGTGCAAGCATTGTAAACAAGACCTCAACTTACACGATACACAATTACAGAAATATTTCGTGGCTTCAAAAGCCAGATTCGGAGTACTTACAAACGGTATAGAATATAGATTCTATACAGATCTTGACAAGCCCAATATTATGGACGAGAAACCTTTCTTAGTTGTAAATATGTTGGCGCTTACGGATGCCGATGTGGAACAATTAAAGAAATTCAGTAAATCATATTATAATGAGGAGGAAATTTTAAGTACCGCCAACGAATTAAAATATGCTATTTCGATAAAGTCTATATTAAACAATGAGTTTAAGCAACCGTCACCCGATTTTGTTCGATTGCTTGCCAAACAGGCATACGACGGGCAAATTACACAGAAAATAATAGAGCAATTCACACCTATTATAAAACGATCTGTTCAAAGTATTATAAATGACACAATTTCAGACAGGCTGAATGTCGCCATTAAGACGAATGACGACAAAACAAAACAGGAAGAAGATAGTACACAAAATGCAAAAGAAGAACTTCCTGATGGTGTTGTGTTCAGTGACAGAGATTCAGGAATTGTTACTACACAAGAGGAGATAGATGCTTATAATATTATAAGAAGCATATTGAGAAAAAGTATAGATGCGCAAAGAATAACTTATAAAGACAACAAGACATACTTTGTTGTAAACATAGATAACGGCTATTGGTGGATATGCAGATTCTATTTCGGTAGTCGAAAAAAGCAAATATGTTTTCCTACGGACAATTACAAATCAAAAGAAATGTTCGAAATAGAAACGATAGATGACATCTTCAACTATGAAGATAAACTAATTGAATCCTTGAAAATGGCTTTAAGAGAATAATTAATTTATTAAAATTATCAAGTTATGAAAAATCTTACATTACTCTTATTCAACATCTTACTATTAGCTTTTACCTCTTGCACACAGACAAATGAAGACAAAGCTCGCAGTTTAATAGAAGATCAACTTAAAAAAACAATGAATGATTGGAGCAGCTACGAATTTGTAGAGATGACACCCCTCGATAGCTCTTTCAGCGTACTATCAGACAACGAAGAATATTATAATCTTGGATTGAAGTTAAAAGTTTTAGATGCAAAATCAAATTACTTTATTTCAAATGTTAGCTCCGATTACCGGAATATGGACATGTGGACAGATAGTGCGAAACAGGTAATTGCAGAGATGGAATCAGTAAACAAAAGAATGGACGAAATTCAATCATCATTTGTCCCAGAACATAATGGCTGGTGGACTAATTTCACTTGTAGAGGAAATAACAAATTAGGTCAAAAGGTTATATCAAAGACATGTTATTATTTTAACAAGGAAATTACGGAAATAACAGATACTAAAAAGGTTGAATAGTTGTGTCCAAATTTAGATAAGTCATGAAGAAGATAGTATTTACAATACTTGTCCTATTTTTAACAGGGTGTATTACACAAGAATATACAGTAAAAAGCCATGTTGCCGATTATTCGCTTTTAATAAACAAGGGGTGTGAAGTTTTCCTAAACGAACCAAAAGTTAATTATACTATTGTTCAAGAAATATTTGTTACGGCTTATCCGGGAGTAGTATATATGGAAAAAGAGATGAATCGCTCTATCAGAGGCTGGAAAGATGTAGATTACAACGACGTGCTGAGTGCTGTATTCAATGAAGTAAAGAAAATAGATTGCGATGGAATCATGAATATGCGATACACTCCGTTGAGAAATAGTGACGGAAAAGAAATAGGTATGCTTTTTAGTTGCTATGCTTTTAAATACATAAAATAGGATTTATTCGCTACAATACTCACTCTATCTCTTTCAACACATCTAACTTGATTTCATCATCTATGTCACGATAACGGGCAAATGCCTTGCTGCCCTCTACATGACCGCTCATAGACCCGATAATATTCGGGTCTTTTACTTTTTTATAAATATTCCCGATAAATGTACGACGTGCGAGGTGCGAGCTGGCAATCTCATATATAGGCTTTTGCTCCTCTTTCTGCGTTACCGGATTTATGACGGTGACTTTTCTGTCGATGCCCGCCATTTTTAAAATCTTCTTGATGGAATCATTGTATTTTTGCTCAGAGATAAAGGGGAAAAGGGTACGTCCTCCATATTCCTTGTACTTTTCCAATATTTCAATCGCTTTTTTAGTCAAAGGCACACGAGCATATTCCTGATTATCCCCTTTCGTTTTTGTCGGAACATATTCAATAGCCCCGTCATTGATGTTTTCACGAGTTAACCTGTACAAATCACTTACTCTACAACCAATCATACATTGAAAGACAAATATATCACGCTGTATGGCAAGAAAAGGATTGTTCGGCATGGGCAAATTGTACACCCTATCCCGTTCTTCTAAGGTAAGGAAATAAGGCCTCCCATATATTTGCTCCTTTATGGAATAATTTGCAAAAGGGTTGGTCGTTGTCTCCCCCATTCTCACAGCCCAAAGATAGAACACCCTTAACTTCGTCATCATGTTAGCAATAGTATTTCTACCTCTCGGCGATAACTTCTTGACACCCTCATATAACGACGGGTATAATTCTGCTAATCTATACTCGTTTTTTAGATAATCTTCGAAATTAGACAAGTCAAATGCAGATATTTCGAGGCTCCACCTGAATTTTCCTCCATTAAAAATTTCGTAATTTTCATACCGGATCATTATCCGCTTTAAAACATCATAATGTTCCTCTCGCTTCTCATCGTATTGTTTATAGGTTAGGAATTTGTCAAATATATCGAAGAAATCATCATTAACAGGTGTTTCACCATTCACTCTACGCATGGCATTACGCAGCCATTCGCTCGTTGGCTGGTAGTCGTCTCCTCTTTCCTCCCATGTCCGAAGTATAAGAGACTTTAATTCACTCACTTTTTCGTTGAAAATTCGTCTCTCTTTATCCGGGTACAACGCCCTCGATTTTATTTCTTCTCTCTTGTTGTCGAAAAGATCTACGTTTATCTGTAAATCGCTTACATAATATAACAATTTTGCCCCCGGAGTAGATAGTCGGAAACGTACATTTACTATGTTATTTTTTTTGCTGGAACGAACGTATGCTTTAACGGTTGCCATAATTCCATTGCATTTTGTTTTGTGCAAAGTAAGTAATTATTTGCACAAATAAAGCACAAATTAAACTCAAAATATGTGTTAAATCACATCATTAAACATACAACGAACCTAAATATAACCGCCAAAAGCCCGTATTTATCGGGATATAAAGCAAAATGAATGTTAAAACGCTTTTTGCGTTCAACTCCCTCTCTTTCCGCAAGCAAAAAGCGTAGTACTTTTATAATAAAGCATTACGCTTTTAGCATTTTAAATATACACAATATTTGAATTCAGTAGATAATCAGTAAGAATTGTGGCTCAGTAGATAATTAACGGGGATTATTCGTGTATATTCCCCTATTGCTAACACAGTTCGCCGTAACGCTACGGGGCACAGCAATGGAGAAGTTTAAAATATTAGTGCTTTTTAACCCTCTCCCCCTACTGTACCCTGCAAGCATGGCGGGGCATTTTGAATAACATCGGAGCAGAGGCGAAAGGGATATACATCTCACACTCTCCCCCTGTGTTTTGCGCAGCAAAATATAGGGGGAGTGCCCGCAGGGCGAGGGGGTTAATACAAACAAAAACTTCACCCCCAAATACATCGCCTTTATTGGGTAGTTAAGATGCAAGAAAATAGAGGGAAAGTATACTCATAGCAAGGGGTAACCTTTTTACTGCAAAAAACTTATGAAATCTTTCCAACCACCCTCATTCATTAACATTAAAGTCTATCCCCACGGATTTTCTACTGAACCTCAAAAACACTTCTCATAACATTCGGGTATTCGCAAATAAAATTCATCACATTCTTTTTCTTTATCCAAAATAAAGTATACTTTTGTCAAAAAACAACACGGAGCCTTCCTGCTATACCATGAATCTTGAATTAGAGACATACCATCTAAAAAGACTTATCGAGGGAGATACCACATCATTCGATGCTATTTTTATACACTACCACCCTATTGTGCTCCGATTCCTTGTTGGCTTCATCAAAGACAAAGAACAAGCACAAGATATCGCCCAAGATATTTTCTGTAAACTATGGATATCGCACGACCGGCTCGGGCATATACAATCACTGAAATCCTATCTTTTCAAAATGTGCCGTAACGCTGTATACGACTCATTCGACAGACAAATAGCCGAACAAAACTATCTATCCCACTTGGAAGAAACAGCCCCACAGTCTACCTCGGTCGAACACGAAATATACGCCAAAGAGCTGCTTAGCCTCATGGACACGACCATCGCAAGTCTGCCGCCGCAAAAGAGAACCATATTCAATATGAGCCGAAAAGAAGGCCTATCCAACGATGAAATAGCCCTTCGGTTGAACCTTAAAAAGAACACAGTCGAAAAGACCATCAGTTCCGTATTAACACAACTCAAAAAAAACATGCTAGCCGCCTTGCTTTTTCTCATTCCTTAAATAAAGTTAACGAGCAGGAAGTATTTCAATAGATATCCGTCTCCTGATAAAAGACGGAACCATGAATAACATTATACAAAACATAATACATAAATTTTTTAACAACAGCCAACCCTCAACCAACGATATACTTTTCAAAAAGTGGCTGCTCTCCCCCAAAAACCGAGAAGAAAAAGATCAAGCGATTTCAGAGATATGGGACTCTTGCCAAAACGAGATACCCGATGCATTTACATTATCCGAACTAGAAACATTCCATCGAAACAACTTTTTGCCGGGAAAAAAGGCCAACTTCCGCAGCACTATCTATAAAGCCGCTGCCACCATACTGCTTCCCATTTTGGGAGCCCTTTTCACTTGGTTGATACTCGACACACCCCAAGATACAGAACAACTCATCGAATGTTTTGTCCCCAAAGGAGAAAAAGCAAAGCAAATATTCCTTCCAGACGGAAGCGAGGTGTGGGTTAACGCCGAATCCATACTGATTTACCCCAACACATTCAAGGGCAACACCAGAACTCTGTTTCTCAATGGCGAAGCCAACTTCAAAGTATCCCGTGACAAAAAAAGACCCTTCATCGTAAAAACTGCGACTCTCGACATCGAAGCATTGGGGACTACATTCAATGTAGAGTCATATAGTAACTCTCCACAAACGATAGCGACACTCGAAGAAGGAAAAATAAAAGTCTCGACCAAAGACTCCATACCGCATGAAACCATACTGTCTCCCAACGAACAATTCATATACGACCGCGACACACATTCACGCGAAATAAACATAGTCGATGCCCAAAGCCTCTCAAATTGGAAAGAAGGACAACTATATTTCAAAAATGCGCCTTTCGGGAAACTGATAAAAACGATCGAAAGAAAATACAATGTAACGATTCTTTACGACCAAGAAAAATACAAAAACAACAAGCTCACTGTAAAATTCGACCACGACGAAACGATAGACGAAGTATTGCCCATTTTGAAAGGGATACTGCAAAACATGAAATACAAAAAAAATAACGGTATAATATTCATCAACTAAAAATCGACACCAATGAAAAAAAGAACCGGAGAAAACCACCCAAAACATTTTCTCCGGTTTGAAATCAGAAAAACACCTTACATTGTGACTTCAATTACAGTATTTATCTAAAATCTAATGCACAAAAATATGAATTTAAAAATTAAAACCGGCGAATCATCTAAAAAGAATTCGCTTAAAATTGCTTTTTTATTATATTTTCTTATCTCCGTTCAATTCGTTTTTGCCCAAAATCAAACAATCGATTTGAATATGACAGATAAGCCTCTATCCGAAATATTCAAATCGATAGAAAAACAAGCCGACATCTCCGTTGATTTTGACGAAACGCAAATCAATATTCATCAAAAAATATCGGTGAACATCAAAAACAAAAAACTCACCGATGCATTATCGATGATTCTAAGCCCCTTAAAATACAAATACGCGATACAAGGGAAACATGTAATTATAACCAACGAAAAAAACAGACAAAAGTCCGAAAGTATCGTGGGATTCGTAAAAAATCCGAATGGCGAACCGCTCATCGGCGCATCCGTATTAGTTAAAGGAACAAACAATGCCGTATCGACCGACATCGACGGACGGTTTCACATCAAAGCCTCCCCGAAATCCCGATTGGTCGTTTCATACGTGGGACACAACACACAAGAAATTGCCGTCACACCGGGCATCACAATGAACATCGAGCTGTCCGAGAAAGCCAATATTATGGACGAAGTTGTGGTCGTGGGATACGGTACGCAAAAGAAAGCCAATTTGATCGGAGCTGTCGGATACACCGACCACAAACAGTTAGAAAAACGCCCTGTCAATAATTTAGGACAAGCCCTGCAAGGTGCGATACCCAACCTGAATATCTCATATGGCTCTGGAAAACCCGGAGAAAAAACCCGAATGAACGTCCGGGGATTCGCATCCATCAACCAAGAATCCAAACCTCTGATCCTAATCGATGGTATGGAAGGAAACATCGATAAAATCAACCCTCGTGATGTCGAGTCTATTTCGGTTCTTAAAGACGCTTCTTCGGCTGCCATCTATGGAGCCCGGGCTCCTTTTGGAGTGGTACTGATCACGACAAAGAAAGGTGAGTCGGGTAAAACCCAAGTGAACTACAACGGAAGATTCAGCTTTTCAAAACCCACTACAAGAACCGACTTCTTAACCACAGGATACGATGCCGCCATGCTCGTTGACGAATTCATGCGATCATACAACGGTGTCACCTACACCCGTTTCACTTCCGACGACTACAAAGAATTGGAGGCAAGAAGATTCGACAAAACAGAGAATCCCGAAAGACCCTGGACCGTCGTACAGAACAGAGGTGGTGTAGAATCCTATATGTACTATGCCAATTTCGACTGGTACAACTATTTGTTCGACCAGTCACGCCCCACTTGGGACCACAACCTCAGCATCTCCGGCGGGAATCAAAAAATAAACTACCTGTTAAGCGGGAATTATGGGACACAAGACGGTATCTATCGACAAAACACCGACAAACTCCGAACAGCCAATTTAATGGCAAAAGTCAGTGCGGATGCCTACAAATGGTTAACTGTCAAATTTATGGCTCGCCTATACGACTCCAAATATACGGCTCCCGGTGTAGGGCACGGATACAACATTCCTAGCCTCACGTTCCATGCGATGCCCTATCTGATGCCTTATAACCCCGACGGAACTTGGGTTTACCAAAATCCCATTCAAGCATCCGGTCCCAGCGATGGTATACATATTCTGATTGGAGACGGAACCACCAAGTCGATAGAGGAAAACCGATACATGACCTACTCTTGGAGCACCATATTCAAAATCATGAAAGGGCTGACTTTCACTGCAAACTATAACTTCAAACACAGTACCACCGATTACATGGAGCGCTCCACTCAGGCAAAATACTCCCAATACCCCGGAGTCGAGGAAGTGGCACAAGCCTCTTGGTTCTCAAACAAACTGATCCAAGAGTATGAAAAAAGTTTCTATCACAGTGTCGATGCCTATCTAAACTACGACAACACGTTCAACTCGCATCACGTATACGCTGTGGCCGGATTCAACTATGAGCAAAACCACTACAAACACCATTATGCCACAAAACTGAATATCCAGTCCGACGAATTGAACGACTTCAACCTCGGTGAAAAAGGAAAAGACGTGACAGTACAGGGAGGACAAAGCAAATGGGCCTTATTGGGTTACTTCGGAAGAATCGGATACGACTATGCCGGAAAATATCTGGCCGAGTTCAACATACGATGGGATGCCTCTTCTCGGTTTCCCAAAGACCACCGCGCCGGACTCTTCCCCTCTTTTGCCGTAGGCTACCGAATGAGCGAAGAATCTTTCTTCGACCCCATACGCAAAGTATTCTCTAACTTTAAGATACGACTCAGCACCGGATCTCTGGGCAATCAAGCCATATCCGACTGTTATCCATACATACAGAAGTTGAACATGCAAGGATTGGGAGGATACCTCATGAATGGCGAGCCCGTCACCTATGCTGCCGTTTCAGCCCCTCCCTCGGGAAAACTCACTTGGGAAACCGTTATCCACCACAATTTGGGTCTCGACCTCGGATTCTTCGACAATAGGCTCAACCTCAGTGCCGACCTGTTTATCCGTGATACCAAAGACATGTTGGTTCCCGGGAAAATGCTCCCCGGCGTATACGGTGCGACCCCTCCGAAAGAAAACGCCGCCAACCTGCGCACAAAAGGATTCGAGCTGGCAGTAAGCTGGTACGATCAATTCAATCTTGGAAACAAACCGTTCAGTTACAACTTGTCTTTCGGGCTATCCGACAGCAAATCGGTGATTACAAAATTCGACAATCCCATGAAAGAATTCGCAAAATCGAGCTACTACGAAGGCATGACCATCGGCGAGATATGGGGGTACAAAATCGATGGTCTTTTCCAGACTGACGAAGAAGCGGCCGCCTACTCCAAAGCCGTAGACAACAGTTATGTCTGCAAAAACATATTCGTTACGGCGGTAGGAGACTACAAAGGACTACAAGCCGGTGACCCCAGATTTGTAGACATCGACGGAAGCGGCCGCATCGACGACGGTGAAAAAACTGCCGACAATCGCGGTGACATGGTCATCATCGGTAACAAAGAACCCCGATACCTCTACAACGCCAACATCGGACTCAGCTGGAACGGCATAGACATCTCGGCCTTCTTTCAAGGAGTCGGACGGCAACACCGTTATCCCGATGGCAACAACATGATGTTCTGGGGCGGATTTGCACGACCCTACTCCTCTTTCGTGCCCGCCAATTTCTTGGACAATGTCTGGTCCGAAGAAAACCCGAATGCCTACCTCCCCAAAATCAGAGGATATGCCGCGCAAGGCGACCGCTCGTTAGGTCATAAAAACGACCGGTACCTCCAAAACATAGCCTATTGCCGATTAAAAAATCTGACCGTTGGCTATACACTACCCTCAGAATGGACCTCGAAGATTAAAATCGACCGGTTAAGAGTATATTTCAGTGGAGACAACCTGTTCACTTGGACAAAACTGAAATCAGACTATATCGACCCCGAGCAAATCACAGTAAACAGCGACGCCCGAACCTATCCTTTCTCTAAAGTATTTTCATTCGGACTTGATATAACTTTTTAATTCCTATCATCATGAAAAAGAACATTATATTATATAGTTTTATCGCCCTTTTATCGGGCACTGCCGGTTGTTCCGATATGTTGGATCAATACCCTCTCGATGCCATATCCCCGGAAACCTACTACAACAACGCCGATGAATTACGCAGTGCGACCAACCAATTCTACGGAATGTTTCCCGGAGCGGCTTCGGGATATACCGAATCGGCCGATGTCGTTTGCACATTCAATCTACCGGCCGAAGTACAAGGCATACGCACCGTACCCACATCTGGCGGAGGCTGGAACTGGGAATACCTCAGAGCTGTCAATTTCTATCTAAGCCACTCGGTGCGCTGCGACGATGTCGATGCAAGAGAGCATTTCGATGGTATAGCCCGCTTTTTCAGAGCATATTTCTATTTCGAAAAAGTGAAACGTTTCGGCGAAGTGCCTTGGTTCGACAGAGAACTTTCCTCCACCGATCCCGAGTTGTTCAGGCCACGAGACAGCCGCGACTTCATCATGGATAAAATCCTTGACGACCTCACTTATGCCATCAATAACATCTCCGACAAAAAAGACCTATACAACGTAACCCATTGGACCGCCCTAGCCCTCAAATCGAGAATATGTCTGTTCGAAGGCACATACCGTAAATATCATGGGATTCCCGGCTATGAAAAGTTCTTGGACGAGTGCGCCACGGCTTCCAAACTGTTTATCGACAATGCCCCCTACGCCATCTACAAAACAGGAGCACAACCCTATCGAGACCTTTTCTCCTCGATGAACGCCATCGAAGAAGAAGTTATATTGGCTCGTGACTACGACCGGGCTCAAAATGTCATGCACGAGGCAAACGCAAACACGTTGTCACCCACCTACGGACGTCCCGGCATGAACAAGAAAATCGTAAACAGCTACCTCATGACCAACGGTGACCGCTTCACCGACCAAC
>ERZ826613.666-NODE-666-length-48022-cov-7.467384_pt1 | contig 48022 bp, 61 predicted proteins | sample MGYA00519925_ERZ826613 | MGnify/ENA primary metagenome ERZ826613 (study PRJEB31778, sample SAMEA3449236) | human gut metagenome | biome: human gut; feature: human-associated habitat; material: faeces | place: United Kingdom | collected 2010/2012 ... | reverse complement strand
GCTGGGTGCCGCACGATTTACGCGGAGTCTCCCGCCCACCCCTCCGGCCCTGCGGGGCCACCTCCCCTCAAGGGGAGGCTTTTTCAGAAAACCAAAGGAGTTCCCTTACCACATGAAGAAATTCTTAGCACTGCTTCTGACGCTGGCGCTGCTGGCAGGGCTGACCGCCTGCAAGGATGCGGAGGCTGCCAGCACAGCGCAGGAGCAGCACACTGTAACCGCCCCGACGAACGACGCGACCTTTGTCTACCAGCCCGATGACCCGGCGGCCACACTGCCCGGCGGAGAGTCCGTCGTGCTGGTGACCGGCCCCGGCGGCACGGAATCCGGCGAGGATGCCATGCTGTGGCAGGGCATACAGACGTTCGCCAACACGTACGGCTATACCGCCGACGCCCAGACTGCCGCGGGCAACACCGCAGACGAGGCCGAGGCCGCCCTGCGCGCTGCCGCCGAGAGCGGCGCAAAGCTCGTGGTCTGCCGCGGCGACACCATGGGCGCGGCGCTCTACCGCATGCAGGAAAACTACCCGGACGTCCACTACCTGCTTTTTGACAGCGAGCCCCACAGCGACGACTATAGCGCTTACAATACGGCCAGCCTTGTCCATTGCGTCCTCTTTCAGGAGGAACAGGCCGGGTATCTGGCCGGGTACGCCGCTGTGACCGATGGCTACACCACGCTCGGCTTCATCGGCGCGCGGGAGGTACCGGGCATTGTGCGGTACTGCACCGGCTTTCTGCAGGGCGCGGAGGCCGCTGCCGAGCTGCAGGGCGAGTATGTCACTCTGCAGACTTGGTTCACCGATACCTATGAGAATAACGACGCCATTACCCAGCGGATGATCGACTGGTATAATAACGGTACGTCGCTTATTATGGTCAGCGGCGGCAACCTGTACGAGGGTGTGTCCGGCGCCGTCAACCAGACCGGCGGCAAGGCGATCACGACGGATTACGACAACACAGAGTTGGGGGACCGCGTGCTGGGCAGCGCCATCAAGTGCTACAACGCTGCCGTGCAGCGTCAGCTGTACACCTTCTTTGCGGCGGGCACCTGGAATGGCCAGACCGGTGGCCAAACCGAGAAGGCCAGCTTCACGAACGGCGAAGTCGCGCTGGTGGCCGGGGCACCCTGGCGGTTTGACAGCTTCACGCAGGACGACTACCGCACGCTGTATGAGGATCTGCGCACCAGCGTCCTGAAGATTGATGCCTACTCGGATCTGGATACGCTGCCGGATACCCCGAACGTCACGGTGAACCGTCTGCCGTAACCCCCCGCTTGGCCCCCTCTGTGAGAGGGTCCCGCCCCTGCGGGGCACCTCCCTCGCCGAGAGAGGCAGGAGGCTGCGCTTTGTTATGCTTTTGTAATGTTTTTTACGCCGTTTTGTCATTGAATTAACAGCGCAAATGCGGTATACTGAAAGCAAAGCGGCAGGGAACCGCCCTGCTGCGCAACTGAAAACAACCTAAGGAGATCAAAACCATGAAAAAGTTTCTCGCTTTTGTAATGGCTGCCAGCATGGCGCTCTCTCTGGCTGCCTGCGGCGGTTCTTCCGCCAGCACCGCCACGAGCACCACGACGGAGGCTACCTCTGAGGCTGCCGCTTCCACCTCCGGCAGCAAGACCGATGTCGCCTTTGTTACCGACGTCGGCAACATCGATGACCAGTCCTTCAACCAGTACACCTGGCAGGGCGTGCAGGATTTCTGCTCTGCAAACAGCCTGAACGCCAACTACTACCGTCCCACCGAGGACTCCGACGCCGCCCGTCTGGAGCAGATGGACAACGCTGTCAACGACGGTGCTAAGTCCATCGTCGTCGCTGGCTACCTGTTCGGCAATGCCATCGCCGAGGCTCAGGAGAAGTACCCTGACGTGCAGTTCCTGGCTCTGGACGTTTCCGCCAGCGACCTGGGCGACAAGGCTCCCACCGCCAACACCGCTCTGATCACCTATAAAGAGGAGCAGGCCGGCTACCTGGCCGGTTATGCCGCTGTCTATGACGGCTACAAGGAGCTGGGCTTCCTGGGCGGCATGGCTGTCCCCGCAGTTATCCGCTACGGCTACGGCTTCGTGCAGGGCGCTGACGCCGCTGCCAAGGAGATCGGCGCTACGGATGTCAACATCAAGTACTGGTACTCTGGCGGCTTCGCAGCTACCGATGAGGTCAAGAACAAGATGGACGGCTGGTACTCCGAGGGTACCGAGGTCGTCTTTGCCTGCGGCGGTCCCGTCTGCCAGAGCTGCGACGCTGCTGCGCAGGCCAACGGCGGCAAGATGATCGGCGTTGACGTTGACCAGTCCGGCCAGTTCGACACGGTCGTCACCTCCGCTATGAAGGGCCTGGCTGAGTCCGTGAACGAGGCTCTGACCGATGCCCTGAACAACGGCTGGAAGTTCAGCGAGACCTACTCCGGCAAGGAGACCAAGCTCGGCGCTGCCGAGAACTGCGTCGGTCTGCCGATGAGCACCTCCAAGTTCACCAAGTTCACCCAGGAGCAGTACGATTCCATGTACGCCTCCATCGTGGACGGCACCCTGGCCATCGACGACAGCTATGACGCCGATGTCAAGCCCGCTGTCACCACCATCACGGTTGACTACCAGAGCTGATAAAGCTTTAAAAGTGTGACTTTTAACCACCCTGCGCACCCCGCGCAGGGTGGTTTTTGTTCTGTTTTGCCAAATTTCGGCTACTTTTTGTGCAGATTCTATTGTACATGGCGCGATTTTTCTGTATAATATAGTGTAAGAATTTGTGTACAAGCCCGTACACATTGAAAGGGAGTGCAACGATTGGCAGATAATTATGTCATCGAAATGCTGCACATTACCAAGGAGTTCCCCGGCATCAAAGCCAACGACGACATCACCCTGCAGCTGCGCAAGGGTGAGATCCACGCCCTGCTGGGCGAAAACGGCGCCGGTAAATCCACCTTGATGAGTGTGCTGTTCGGTCTGTATCAGCCGGAGCAGGGTACGATACGGAAAAACGGACAGGAGGTCAAGATCAACAACCCGAACGATGCCAACGCACTGGGCATCGGCATGGTGCACCAGCATTTCAAGCTGGTGGAGTGCTTCACGGTGCTCGACAACATCATCCTGGGTGTTGAGGACACAAAGCACGGCTTTTTGCAGAAGGACGAGGCACGCAAAAAGGTCATGGCCCTGAGCGAAAAGTACGGTCTGAAGGTCGACCCGGACGCGCTGGTCAGCGACATCTCCGTCGGCATGCAGCAGCGTGTCGAGATCCTGAAAATGCTCTACCGCGACAATGAAATTCTGATTTTCGACGAGCCTACGGCGGTTCTGACCCCGCAGGAAATCGACGAACTCATGGACATCATGCGCGGCTTCAAGGCCGAGGGCAAGAGCATCCTGTTCATCACCCACAAGCTCAACGAGATCATGGCAGTCTCTGACCGCTGCTCTGTCCTGCGCAAGGGCAGGTATATCGGCACCGTTGACATCAAGGACACCACGAAAGAGGAACTGTCCAAGATGATGGTTGGCCGCGACGTGCAGTTTGCCGTCGATAAGAAGCCCTGCGAGGTCGGCAAGCCGATCCTGGAGGTCGAGGACCTCGTCGTGCCGAGCAAGGTCCACAAGAACAATGCCGTCCGCGGCGTCAGCTTCAACGTCCGCGCGGGCGAGATCGTCTGCGTTGCCGGTATCGACGGCAACGGCCAGAGCGAGCTGATCTACGGTATTACGGGCCTCGAAAAGCCCACGTCCGGCACCATCAGACTCGAGGGCAGGGACATCACGAATGCCCCCATCCGCGAGCGCAGCAAGGCCGGTATGAGCCACATCCCGGAGGACCGCCACAAGCACGGTCTGGTGCTGGATTACACGCTGGCCGACAACATGGTTTTGCAGCGTTACTGGCAGCCGGAGTTCCAGAACCACGGCTTTATTAAAAAGAACGCCGTATTGCAGTACGCCGAGCGCCTGATAAAGCAATACGATGTCCGCAGCGGTCAGGGCCCTGCGACGATTGCCCGCAGCATGTCCGGCGGCAACCAGCAGAAGGCTATCATCGCCCGCGAGGTCGATAAGGACCCGCAGCTGCTCGTTGCCGTGCAGCCCACCCGCGGCCTTGACGTCGGCGCGATCGAGTATATCCACAAACAGATCGTGGCCGAGCGCGACAAGGGCCGTGCGGTCCTGCTCGTCAGCCTTGAGCTGGACGAGGTCATGAACCTGTCTGACCGCATCCTCGTGATTTACGAGGGGGAGATCGTCGGTGAATTCGACCCGAAAAAGACCACCGTCGAGGAACTGGGCCTGTATATGGCCGGTGCCAAAAAGCAAGGGGAGGCGAAAGCATGAGCAAACAGAATAAACAGCCGCTTCTGCAGCGTCCCGCCGTTGTAGGGGTCCTGGCCAGCCTTTTGTCCATCGTCGTCGGTCTGGTGCTGGGCTTTGTACTGCTGGTCCTGCTGAATCCCGGCGCCGCCGTGGGCGGCATGAAAGCTATGCTGGCCACCGGTTTTTCCAGCATGGACAAGCTCGGCAAGGTGCTGTACCAGGCGGCACCCCTGATGATGTGCGGCCTGTCCGTCGGCTTTGCGTTCAAGACGGGGCTGTTCAACATTGGTGCGTCCGGCCAGTACACGATGGGCGCTTTCTTCTCGCTGCTGTGCGCCATTCAATTCCAGATGCCGTGGTACGTCTGCCTGCTGGCGGGCGCTGTCGGCGGTGCGATCTGGGGCGTTTTCCCGGGCCTGTTCAAGGCGTATTTCAACGTCAATGAGGTCATCACCGCCATCATGTTCAACTGGATCGGCATGTACCTCGTCAATCTGCTGCTGGCCAACATGCCCAATATGCTGGCCTCCGGCTGGGGCGCGTCTAACTCGGACCGCACCGCCGCGCTGAACGTTGCAAACCCCGGTGCGATCCTGCCCAGGGGGCCGTTTGCGGCACTGTTCGGCAACTCGAGCTGGATCAATATTTCCATCATCATCACGATTATTTTTGCCGTCCTCGTCTGGGTCATCCTGCAAAAGACGACCTTCGGCTATGAGCTGAAGGCCTGCGGCCTGAGCCGCGACGCTGCCCAGTACGCGGGCATCAACTCCAAGCGCAACATCGTGCTGTCCATGGTCATCTCCGGCGCGCTGTCCGGCATCGGCGGCGCCATCTACTACCTGGCCGGTACGGGCCAATACGTGCTGGAAAAATCCATCCTCGGCATGGGCTTCAACGGCATCCCTGTCGCCCTGCTGGCCAGCTCCAACCCCATCGGCACGATTTTTGCGTCGCTCTTTATCAGCTATATCCAGGTCGGCGGTGCCGCCATGCAGCCCGCCTACTCGTCCGAGACCATTGACATCGTCATTGCCGTCATCATCTATCTGGCGGCCTTTGCCCTGCTGATGCGCGGCATCATTACCAAGGCGGTCTCCGGCCATAAGGGAAAGGAAGGTGCTGCAAAATGATGATCGCTGCCAACATTATCAGTATGACCATTTTGTTCGCAGTGCCGCTGCTGCTCGTCGCCATGGGCGGCATGTTCAGTGAGCATTCCGGCGTCATCAACATCGCACTTGAGGGCATGATGATCATTGGCGCGCTGTTCGCCTGCTTTACGCTGCAGGGCCTGGACCAGAGCGGCTTCGGTCCCGCACATCCGCAGCTGTCGATGTTCATTGCCATTCTGGTGGCGGGCGTCACCGGCATGATTTTCTCGCTGCTGCTGGGCTTTGCGGCCATCAACCTGAAGGCCGACCAGACCATCGGCGGCACGGCGCTGAACCAGTTTGCGCCCGCCTTCGCCGTCGTCATGACCTGGGCCATCCAGGGCCAGGGCCTGACCACGATCTTCATTCCCAACTGGGTGCGCATCACCCGCGATACCTTCGGCCTCGCCCCGGTGGACGGCCCCAGCTTCTGGAACAACCTGATTTTCAAGTATTTCTACCTGACGACCCCCGTTGCCATCGTCCTGTTCATCGCGGCCTACATCGTCATGTACAAGACCCGCTTCGGTCTGCGGCTGCGCGCCTGCGGTGAGCATCCCCAGGCGGCGGACTCTGTCGGCATCAACGTCTACAAGATGCGCTACGCCGGTGTGTTGATCTCCGGCTTCCTGGGCGGCGTCGGCGGCCTGGCCTACACGCTGGCAGCCGGCTCCGGCTTCAACTCCGACGTTGGCGGCTACGGCTTCCTGGCGCTGGCCGTTATGATCTTCGGCAACTGGAAGCCGCTGCCGATCCTCGGCGCGTCGCTGTTCTTCGCGCTGTTCAAGGTCATTGCTGCGCTGAACGCCACGCTGACCTTCCTGCCGAAGTTTGAGGGCGTCAAGGAAATTTCGAACTTCTACCAGATGCTGCCGTATATCGTCACGATGATCGTGCTGATCTTCACCTCCAAGAACTCCCAGGCCCCGAAGGCCGAGGGCATTCCCTACGACAAGGGCAGCCGTTAATCACAAATCACAGCAGGCCGCCCGGTATCCCAGCCGGGCGGCCTGCCTTTTACAAGGAGAAAAACTATGCGAATGTACGATATTATCGCCAAGAAGCGCGACGGCGGTACGCTGAACCATGAAGAACTGTCCTTCGCCGTCAACGGCTATGTGGCAGGCGATGTGCCCGACTACCAGATGTCGGCGCTTCTCATGGCCATCTACCTGCGCGGCATGACTGACGAGGAGACCGCCATGCTGACCGACGTCATGGCCCACTCCGGCGACATGGTCGATCTGTCTGCCATCGCGGGCATCAAGGCCGACAAGCACTCCACCGGCGGCGTCGGTGACAAGACGACGCTGGTCATTGCGCCCATCGTGGCGGCCTGTGGTGTCAAGATCGCCAAGATGAGCGGGCGCGGCCTCGGCCACACGGGCGGCACGATTGACAAGATGGAGGCTGTCCCCGGCACCCGCACGAGCCTGACGCAGGAAGAATTTTTCAGGCAGGTCAACGAGATCGGCATTTCGGTCATCGGCCAAAGCGGCAAGATCGCCGTCGCCGACAAGAAGATGTACGCCCTGCGCGATGTGACCGCCACCGTCGGCTGCATCCCGCTGATCGCGTCCTCCATCATGTCCAAGAAGCTGGCCGCCGGTTCTGACGCGATCCTGCTCGATGTCACGATGGGCGACGGCGCGTTCATGAAGGACCTGGACGGTGCGCTGGAGCTGGCCCGCCAGATGGTCGCCATCGGCACGGCGCATGGCCGCAAGGTCGCGGCGCTCATCACCGATATGGACAAGCCTCTTGGCCACAACATCGGCAATGCGCTGGAGGTCGCCGAGAGCATGGCCGTTCTGCAGGGCAAGGGCCCCGCGGACCTGACCGAGGTCTGCCTGCAGTTGGCCAGCAACATGCTGGTGCTGGCGGGCAAGGGCGATATGCCTACCTGCCGTAAGCTGGCCGAGAGCGTCATTGCCGACGGCTCCGCGTTTGAAAAGTGCTGCCAGATGTTTGCCGCGCAGGGCGGCGACATCAGCGTACTGCGCGACGCCGAAAAGTTCCAAAAGGCAAAGTACAGCTATGAGCTGACCGCCCCCGCCGACGGCTATATTTACAAAAACGACGTCGAGAAGATCGGCAATGCCAGCGTGCTGCTGGGCGCGGGCCGCATCAAGAAGGAGGACAGCATCGACTTTGCCGCGGGCATTACGATGCACAAAAAGCTGGGCGACTACGTCAAGGCAGGGGAGAGCATCTGCACGTTCTATGCCGACGACGAGAGCCTGTTTGCCGCAGCCGAGGAAATGTACCGCGGCGGCCTTGTCATCCGCGATGAGCCGCCGACGCTTCCGCCCCTCGTCTACGCGCGCGTAACGAGTGATGGCGTGGAGCGGTTCTAAATTGAAACACCCGGGAGGGATTCATCCCTCCCGGGTGCTTCATTTTTACGCACTGTTTGCTATGGAATAACGGTTCAGGTATCTGACAACTCTACCACCAATTTGGCTTCGGTGGCGGCAATGGCAAGCTGGAGCTTATTCTCTAAGTTCGTCTTTTGCAGCATATTGATGACGTGGAACTTCACGGTGGATGGCTCGATGCCGAGTTCTTTTGCAATCTCGTTATAGGACAGCCCGCGCACAAGACAGCGCAGGACCTTCATCTCGCCTTTGGTGAACTCGGCGCTCATGGCCGTGCCGATCTCCACGCTGGGCGGTGCATCGGGGAAGATATGCTCCCCCGCCATCGTGCGGCGCACGACCTGCATCAGGGTCCCTTCATCGCCGTCCTTATACCACAGGCTGTCCGCGCCCACGGCCTTGGCGCGGGCTAAAACCTGCGTATCGATAAGCGAGGTCGCCACCACGATCTTGATTGCGGGGTGCGCTTCTCGTATCTTTTTGGCGGCGGCCAAACCGTTTTCGCGGTGTTCGGTCTGCACATCCATCAGGACAAGGTCGATGTCCTCGGTATCGCACAGGATCGGTGCCTCTGCAGCGCCGGGGATAGACACAGCCAGTTGATACCCGTCCTCGTTCTGAATATAGCTTTCAAGCAGGCTCCGGACCAGCTTTTGGTCCTCAACGATCATAACGCGTATCATAAATGCTCTCCTTATCAGGCAGGGTGACTTCCAGAACAAACACAGGCAGGGAGTGTACGGTTACCGTACCCCCTGCTTTTTCAATACGGCGGCGGAGCGAGGAAAGCCCGCCGCCTTCCTTTATCTCAGCCCTGGGCGGTGTGCCGTTGTTCGTGATGCAAAGGTGCCATGCCTGTGGCCGATGCTCGGAATCGGCGTACAATTCCGTGGCGCCCGCATGCCGCACAGCGTTGGAGGTACATTCCCGCAGGATCAGTGCGTAGAGCTCGCGGGTGGCGCGTGCCGCAGGGTACGCACCGCGCAGCTGTACGGCTGCGCCCAGAACAGCCGCCCGCCTTTGCATACAGGTCAGGGGGTCCTCGGCAGCATCCTCCTGCCGGGCGCGGCACAGCAGGGAGATGGAGCTTTCCCACTCCGCGGCCTCGCTCTTGATCCGGGCAAGGTCATGCTCATGCCGCAGTGCGCGCCGTGCGGCAAGCAGGGTATGGCCGATGTCGTCATGCACCTGCATCTTCATTTTCAGGATTTCTTCCTCCCGCACAATGTCGGGCATATTGTCATATAAGCGCTTTGCGCGGCGGTTCGCATCGGCAAGGCGCTCGTTTTCCTGCTGCAGCGCAGCGTGCAATGCAGCCAGACGGCTGACATCGGTAGCCATCACCTCGGTGTACGGTATGCCGTATTTGTCCTGCACAGGGCGCACCGCAAAATGGTACACCGTCCCGTCCGGGAATGCGTAGATGAGGGCGGCCTCATCGCGCAGCTGCACACCGCCGCCGGGACTGTGCAGCGCCTGCTCCAGATCCGTAAGGGTCTGCAGATCGCAGCCGCAGAGGACTGCGGCGATCTCCTGCATCCTGTGATTGATCAGACGCAGCAGACCATTGCGGTCAAAGTAGCAGATGGCCGCCGGCAGCGTGTCAAAGCCTTCCTTGACAGCGTTGCGGGAGATCCGGGAAATCATAGGCTGCCTCCTTCTGCCGGAAACATTGTGAAATACAAAAGCCCGTCATCATCCCGTTCAAGCTGCATCTGCGGCAGGCCGGGCAGCGCAGCGGGCGCGTCGGTGCATTGAACGCTGCAGCGCAGCCCCCAGCCCTGCGCCGTATGCTCGGCGCAGAAAAGGATCTCCTGCAATCCCGGCAGGGTCGCTTCTATGATGGCTTCAAAGGCGTCATAGATCGCCACGGCGGACGCAGAGGGAATCTTTGCTGTGTCGATGATCTGTACGGCGCAGCGTATATCACTCAGGCGCAGGCTCTCGGCTGATTCAAACAGGCTCAGCCGCAGCTCCGTGGTGTCGATGTCCTCCGCCTTGTCGCAGACAAAAACAAGGTTGCTGCGCCGCTTGATATAGGTTCCCAAAATGACGATGTGCTTCAGCAGCCGCCGGGCGGTATCGACATCGTCCGTGGCCCTGAGCGCGATCAGATATTCCTGTATCCGTGCCAGCTGGCGGGCTGTGACGGTCTCGATTTTGTCATACAGCCGGTTCTGCTCGCTCAGCTTCAGCCATTGTGCCTTCTGGGCTGTTTCCGCCTGTATGATGTCCCCGATGTCATGCAATTCCTCCTGCGTGAGGCGCAGCTCCTCCAGCAGTGCCACCAATTCGGTGATGTCCTCCTGCCAGAAAACATACCCTTTCCGGATCGGGTGGCCGTGAAGCTGGGTCGTGGCATCCAGCTGGACACTGCCGGTGAGCGCCTGACGCAGCTGCTCCTCGCGGAGCGGCGCTGCCTGCATCGAGGATTGCACAGGCACAAACGCCCGGTCCGTGATCAGACCCTTGGCCATAGATACCTCAAACAGCGTGGCATACCCCATGTTGGATTGGATAAGCCCGCACCGGATGCACGCCTCAAAGGTCGCTGTAAAGGTCAGGCATTGCACCACGGTCATATCACCGGCAATCGCATGCATCCACGGCACATTCAAAATATGCTTGTACAGTAAAGCATAGAGGGTGGCCAAAAAAATCGGCACAAGCGGCAGCCAGAGGATGCGCTTTGTATGCGGAATACGGCAGCGCCGTACCAGGTACACCACCGTGAACACGGCACAGGAAAATATCCACAGCAGACAGAGGTAATATACGAACCGATAGGTGTAATCGGGGCTGCCCAGTACCTCCTGCCCGGGTGGGAACGCAAACGCAAGCTGATGGCAGTCGTTTGTCAGCACGAGGCTGAACAGCACCACAGGGAATACAAAAATCATGTACCGGTACTTGTACAGCGGGGCGGACTGCCCCCGATCTAAAAAGAAAAGCGTATAAAGTGCAAGGGTCGGGATCAGCAGCATCGGGATATAGTACGCATACCACAATCGCCGCAGCATCTCCGGTGTCTGGGCAAAGTCATAGCGGATCAGGCGTATATCCAGCCAGAACAGCATCAGGGAGGCAGCGCCCAGCAGGCAGCGGCGGGTCTGTGCGTGCAGGATACGCCACCAGACCGATACCGCCCAGGAAAAGATCAGGATATTATACAGCACCGTGCGCAAAAAGCCGGAATACGGCATATAAAACGCCCGCATCAGGACAGCGCAGAGAATCACCCCTGCAACCGCAGCGGCTAAATACAGATTGCCAAGCCGTACCTTTGTCATAGCGCCTGTCCTTTCCAAAAAAGGTCAGCGTGTCGAAAAACACCGGCTTTGCCATATAGAGAATGTAGGGGCGACCATTGGTCGCCCGCCAGCTTGGCGCAGCAACGTGCTTTCCGAGATGGCTTTCTTACAAGGCATACGGGCACGGGCGAGCAATGCTCGCCCCTACAGGAGTTTTTCGACAGTCTGCCCAAAAGGGTATCGTGCTGCCTTTTCACACTATTATTATGACGCAATCCGCCTTATTTTGCAATAGTGCTGAAAAAAAGCAGTAAAAAGCGCAAAAAACTATCCAAATGGTGGGGGCAGAAATCGTCCGATTCCTGTATGATGAAGGTGACAAATCGTATTCTTTGCAGGGAAGGAGGGCTGCGCCGTGCGGAGGATCGTTTTGGACGCGCAATACTCTGTGATGACGAGCGCATTGACAATGGCACTGAAACACGGCAGACCGGATTTCCAGGTGCAAAACGCTGGCCCTAAGACAAAGGATATTGTAAAGCTATGCCGCTCCTGCAGGGCAGATGTCCTGCTGCTGGAGGTCTGCCCGCATCCGCCGCGCACCCTGCAGGACAGACTGCTGCTGGCAAACGACCTGCGGGATGTATGCCCGCACTGCAAAACGGTACTGCTTGTGGATGAGGCCGAATATCCCGAACTGGCCACCGCCGTGTGCCTGGCAAAAAAGGATCACATTGTCGATGATTTCGTCTACGCTTCCGTCTCGCCTGCCTATCTGAGCGCTATGATGGACACTTTATGACCAAAAGGAGGACAGCTATGAAAAAAGTACAACGAACGCTCGCTGCCGCATTGGCAGCCATGATGCTTATGGCTTTGGCCGGTTGCTCCAAGGGGGATGTGACCAAAGAGGTCAATTCCGGTTTATCCGACCTGAAAGCGCAGGCCGCCGAACCGGCTGTTGAACCCCAGACGGAGACCCCGGCAGAGCCCAAGACCGGCGCGGCATCTGAGCCTGCATCCGAACCTGCATCGGAGCCCGCTGCAGAGCCGGAGCCGGAAGCCACCGCCGAACCGGCCCCTGCTTCCGCGCCTGCGGACAATCCTGATTATCCATCGGCCGCCGGCCTGAACACCCCGACCCTGGAGGCATTCGGTTCGGACTACACACTGACACTCAACGTGACCTGCCCCGACACGGGCTGGTACAAGCCTGCCACGAACAGCTTTGGGGATTTTAAGCTGTTCCCGACCGATGACCCCAGCAATATCTTCTCCGGAGACCCGCGCATATTATTTGAACTGCAAAGAGATCTGGACAGGATCAACTACTATTACGACAGCTTTGAAAACGTGGAGGAGCTTACCCCGCGCACCATCGGCGGCGTGGAGTTGGCGGGCCGAACCTACAAAAACGTCGGTATGTGGTGGACGGAATACTACGGCGAGATGCCCACCGGCGGCTGGCTGAGCATCAGAATTTCCGGCGTGGACATTGAACCCGGCACCGAGGGCGACGCCGTGCTGAGCAGCGTCACCTTTGGCTAAGCACAGGCAGTTTGCCGCACTCTCAACCGAAAGGCGGGTGAACCAACCATGAAAAAACGCTGTGCCGTACTATTGGCGGCGGCGATGCTGCTGTCTGCGGCAGGCTGCGCACAGGACAGCAAGCGGCCCGAACCGACCGAACCGGCTGCAAGCGCAGTGAGCGAGACCTCCGTTGAAAATGTGGAAGCCACGGAGGATACCCCGCAAAAGCCGCAGTCCTCCCGCAGGTTTGATGATTCACGCATCTCTACGCTGTATGACGAGCGGTTTACCTACACCGACCCCTACGGCATCGAGGACACCTACTTTTACCAGGTGCCGCAGATCGACGACGACACCGAGGGCGCAAAGAACATCAACGAGATGATTGGCTACCGCTTCGGCTATCTGGTGGAGCGCGCGCTGGACGCCCGTTCCCGCAATGACTTTATCGACACAAGCTACATCATCTGGGTCAGCAACTGGGACGGTCCCCTGCTGAGCCTGCAAATCACCAGCTCTGACGCGATGTACAACCACGATGTGGGTTCGTACCATTACAATTTTGACACCGGGCAGGAGCTTTCCAACCCGGAGATGCTGGCGCATCTGGGCTACACCGACGACGCCAAGGTGATGCACGCGCTGGAACGCGCAGTAGCGCAGCATTTTGACACCTACTACGGCTACATCGACCCCGACCAGACCGCCATGCTGTACATGATGCGCGCGCAGAGCCTGAGCAATCTGGACGGACTGTACAGCTACTATTCCCTGTATCCGAAATACAGCCACGGTTTTGTTGCCACGGTTCCGATGTACACCCCCGCCGGGTCGGGAATGTACTGGACGGATGTTCAGGTCGACCCCGACAAGCGCCAAGGCAGCGGCCAGATCCTGCACGGGCAGGATGAATGGTTCACCTGCGATGTAAGCGCCGACGGCGCTGTGACGGTGCGTGCCTTGACCGACTATGTTACCCCTGACGGCGCTATGACCTATCAGACCATGAAGGAATGGTACGAGTTGGGCGACAAGACCGAGTTTGCGGTCAGCGGCTGCTACGGCGATTATATAAAGATGCTGATGACCAGCATCGGGCAGGACTACGCCCCCTATGTTTTCCTTCTGACCGAGAACGGCAATGTCGAATACATTGATGTCATCAGCGGCGCACAGTGCGGCACGATGGTCAACGGCGGTCCTCTCTTCGGTATCAACGGAATTGTCCGGTTTGAGACCGGCACGGCCTACGATGCGGAGTACGGCGCCGAGTACGCGACTGTGTACGGCGTTTCCCGCGATAATGAAAAATTCAACCTGATGGAGGCTGTCTGGAACACCGCCCCGCTGAGCATTCCGAACATGGTCGGCTCCTTTGTGAGTGAGGAGACCGGCACCTGGTTTGAAATCTGCGAGGATCAGCCAAACTTCTACACCGGCGCATACACCAACGGCCAGAGGATTCCGGCCACATGGGACAGCAGCATCTCCTACCTTGGTATGGATGACCGCGGCTGGATCTGCTCCGTTTCGCTGTTCCGTATGGATTCAGGGCGCACACAGCGCGAAACGCTGGCTATGATGCCCGCTGATTACGGCGGCGTCAATGTAATGCACATCGGTGGGGAATCCCTTCTGAACCTGCCGCAGCAGGAAGCTGTATGGTTTGAAATGACACAGGAATAAGCAAGGTTCTAAAATATTACTTTATAAAAGGAGGCAGACACTATGGCAACATGTACGCAATGTGGTGCCGAGTTAAAGCCCGGTACTAAATTCTGCGAGAATTGCGGTGCAAAAGTATCCGTACCGCAGCCCGCCGCACAGCCCGCAGCTGTGCCCCAGCCCCCGGTTCAGCCTACCCAGGCTGCACCTGCGCCCCCGCAGCCTGCACAGACGCCCCCGCAGCCGCAGGCAGGCGGCGGCAATCCCTATGCAGGCGGCGCACCTGCCGCCCCACAGCCCCAGACGAACGCAGCGAATCCTTGCGCAGGCAATGCGCCCGGCACACCGCCGCAGACCGGCGCAGGCGCACCGCTTTACGCCAGAAACACACCCCCGCCTGCGTCCACACCGCCGGATGCTCCCCATGCTGTCACGCCGCCGCCACCCGGCGGCACGGGCGGCAACCCTTACAGCAATATGGCCCCCGGTGGCAAGCCCAAGCGCCCCCGCGCACCAATGACCCCCAAGCGGATGATCCTGATCGCCATCCCGGTGATATTCCTGCTTATGATCATCGTAACAATGATCAGCGGCTCCATCCGCACCGGCAAGCCGAACGCCAGTGACCCGAATCAGGGCACCTGGGAAGCAGCCTACGCCGAGATCGGCGGCTCCGTGACGCAGGTCGAGGATGCCTTCGGCAGCGGGTTCCTGATGGACCTGAATGATAAGGGCAAGTGCGTTGTAACGGTGGACGGCACCAAGTCCTACGGCAAGTGGACGCTGAACGGCGGGGTCTTCCAGCTGGATTGCGGCGGCCTGAGCTGCACCGGCACCCTGCAAGACGAGATCCTGACCCTGAACGATGTGCAGGGACAGGGCGTGACGCTCTACTTCGTCAAGTCCGGCAGCACCATGCAGCAGCCTCTGGACGGTGACAACATGACCCAGGGCACCACCGCAGGCAGCGATACCGATGTGGGCATCTATGTGCTGGAATCCGCCTCCGACAGCGAGTACACCCTCTCCAAGGAGGAGCTTGCCCTCGTCGATATGGAGGACTTCTACATTGAGCTGCGTGCGGACGGCACCGGCGAAACCTACATGGAGGATTTTGTCACCTTCCAATGGAAGGACGGCAACTTCTATGCGCTGACCGACCCCAATACCCCGGCCATGACCTACACCCGCGAGGGTGACCTGCTGACCATTGAGTTTGACGGTATGACCATGGTCTTTAAGCGCAGCGACACCAAGCCTGAAATTGACCCCGCCTTGCTGGACGGCGGCGATGGCGAATATGACGGCGACGGCTTGATTGACGGCACCGACGGCACGGATGAGCCTGACCCGCCCTACACCTACGATGACGGCAACACCTACGCTGATTTGGGCAACACCAACTGGTACGGCTGGTTCCGGATGGAAAACTACAAGAATGTGCCGAACCGCGACTACTTTGACACCGACACCTACGATTGCTGGGGCTACATCGGTGAGAGCGAGGACGGCAGCCACTACTTTGAGGTTTACCGCGACGGTATGCCCGATGACCCGGTCATCACGATGTGGGTCAATGTCTATGATGACCACATTGAGCCGATTCTGGACGGCAGCGATTGGGTGCTGGATCAGCATATTGACGACAGCGAGGCATACAACTTCAATATCTACCCGTACAACGACTGCATCTCGCTGTTCATGTATGACTACGAGGGCGACGACGGCACGGCCTGTGCGGTCAGCTTCTACATGAGACTGGACGGCACCGAGCGGCACAGTACACTAATACAATGTTAGGGCAAAAAAATAACATCAAGGTCGAGGTGGCCGTACCGCCCGTCCTTTACCACGATACGGTCTATAACAGACGCCCAGAGCGTGTGGCGCTCCTGCGGTGACAGCGTGGCGTATATGCTGCGGAAGTCTCCGGCCAGGAGCTGCCGCAGCGGGCCAAAATCGCGCCCGGCGCTCTGTGCAGCGCGCACAGCCTCTGCTGCGTCCTGTTGCTGGATCAGAGCGTGGTATTTTTCATCATACGCCGCGCGGTCAATAACGCCGTCCACATACAAGTCTTGCAGCCGGGACAGTTTCCGCTGGATTGCGCCCACATCCACAACAGCCTGGCGGCGCTGCGCCTCCTGTACATCGAACTGCGCCACATAGGCGTCGAGCTGCGGCTGTACGTGATCCAGTAGCCAGCCCTCCAGGCGCGGCTCCCAAGGCGTCGTTTTCCAGGAGCAGCGCTTTTCGATCCAGTGCTGCGTACAGCGATACCGCAGATACAGCCGGTTCAATTTGTGATCGAACTGGGGGAACGCTTTCAAGGTGCAGCCGCAGACAGGGCAACGTAAAAGACCCGTAAACACATAGCTGTACTTGCTTTGCCGCGTGTGGCCGGAGGCCTGCCTTGCCAAGATTTCTTGAACACGCTGGAACTGATCCGGGGAGATAATGGCCGGGCAATAATTTTTATTATCCCGGTACTGGCCGCAGTACAAACCGTTCCGCAGCATCCGACCTATCGCATTACGGGGCAGATCAACGCCGTACTGATCGCGCAGCCAAACCTGCGTACTGCGTGTGCTGTGCGCCGCCTCATAGTGTTCGAAGAACGCCCGCACGATTACGGCCTGATCCTCCACAATCTGCACGCGGTGGTCGCGCACCTCCAGCCCATACGGCAGAGATTTGGAGCCGAAGATCGCGCCGCCGTTCTTTACCCGCTCCGAAAATACAAACTTTATTCTGTCCGCCGTTCTGTCGCTCTCGTCCTGGGCGACAGACAGGCGGATATTTAAGTTTAATCGCCCGTTAGTCGTGCTTGTGTCGTAGTCCTCCAAGATCGCTTTCCAGTTCGTCCCGGCAGCGTCCAGCACATCCTGCACGCGGTAATACTCCCGCACACTGCGGAACCACCTGTCCAACTTTATAAACAGCACATAGTCAACGCCGCCAGCCTTTACGGCCTCCAGCACGCGCAACAGGCCGGGGCGGCGCTGTATTTCTTTTCGCGCGCTCACGCCGTCGTCGCTGTACTCCGCCACGATCTGGCACTGGAACGTGTCGCAGAACTCCCGCAGCGCCTCACGCTGCGCGCCCAGACTGTAGCCGTGCCGGGCCTGTTCGTCCGTGGACACACGTATGTATAAAATAACTCTTGCGCGATACCACGCATAATTTTGTGGTTTTCCGTACAACATAATAAAAACACCCCGCGAAATTGTATAAAGGTACTATGCCGCGCGGCGTTTTTGTGCTATACTTTGTGCTGTGAGGGCGTAAAGTATGGCAGTTTTTGCCGTGCAGCGCGTTCTTTGGCCGTTCCCGTGCGCCAACACGGGGGCGGCCTTTTGTGTTTAAGAGAGGGGCAATGCTTGCGCATATTTGTGTGGGAGGCCCGCCAGCGGGCAAGACTGACGCTCCAGCAACTGGAGCATAAAACCGGGATAAGCCGCAGCACCTTAAACCGTATTGAAAACGGCCAGACCGTGCCGCGCCTGGATCAGCTGGAGGCCATAGCAGCCGCGACAGATACGCGGATCACGGCCTTGTTTGACAGTCCTTTTAAGTGAGTATGCACCCGGCGTGCAGGAAAATCAAGACGCGCCGGGGCTATTTCTCAATATTGAGAAATGACCGCCCAAACCATTGCGCCGCCGCTCCACCCGGCGTATAGTCGAATAAAGGAGGCGACGGCGAAATGAACAGGGCGCAATACTGGCAAGCAATAAAAGCGCTGCTGCGTGACGCAGACCTGGGAATACTGCGGCGTGTGTATAATTTCGTGCAGCAGATTACCCTACATTAAAAAAGGCGGCGGCCTTTACTGGTCGCCGTCCTTTTCTTTCTTTTCGCGCTCACCCAGGCCAAGCGCGTAACCGTACATAAAGGCGGCGTTGTCTTTGCCCAGGCCGCCCTCCATGCGCTGGATCGCCGCGTCGTCCATGTAGCGCTCCATAATTTCGGCAGGAATGGCCCCGGCCAGAAACTTGTCGATCAAGTCCCGCAGCTTTACCCAGTCCTCCTCCGAGAACTGCGCGAAACCCTTAAAAATGGACTTTGCAAGCGCGTTGTCGCCTTGCATTATGCTGTCAACGATCCCGCCCAGCGCGTCGTCCGTATTCACGAACATTTCACCCTGGCCCGTGGTGAGCCAGCCATAATCGACATTGAACTCTTTGCAGATTGCCAGTTTCATGCGCTCGGTGATGGCCCGCGTCCCGGCCTCAATGTTTGAAATCGCGCTACCTGTAACACTAAGCCGCGCGCCAAACTCCACCTGGCTAAGATGGGCAGACTTGCGAACAAATTTGACCCGTTCGGGGATATTATCCATATATGAAAACCTCCTTTAACATGATAATAACATGAAAACTTCACAGAGTCAAGATTGACAGAGAAAATATTTTGAAATAGAATTTATACAGAGTTAAGGAGGCCGCGACGATGAACAGACCACCAGAACCAAGCTGCACCGCACCGATGCCGAACCGCAAGGAAACGCGCCGCCGCCAGGCCGACCTGTACGACTACAACATGGAGACGGAGGGCGCACGCATTCATGTTGAGGTATGGCTGCACGAGGAAATCACCCCGCCACAGTCTGCCGAGATTTTCCTTGCAATGGAAGAATTACGCCGGGCAGTATGGCGCGCCACAAAAGAGGCCCGGCGGATCACCGAGGCAGCCCAGCAACCGCCGCAGAAATAGGAGGCCAGCGTGGAGAAAAGAAAAACGACCCAATGCACCGAGCGCGGCCAGCATAAGCGCTGCGCCCACCTCTGCCGGGGCGAGGCCCCGTGCTGGCGCAACTATGTATGCGACCCGGCAAAAAATAAAGATTGCACAGGCATACCCGGCGGGCGCTGCATGATCTGGTGCTACAACACACTGGACAAAGACCGGGCACTGATTCCGAAAAGCTGCTGCAAGTACGGCCCGGCGCGCCGGATCGCTGGCTACTGCCGCCCGCTGCTTTTCCTTTACCTCAAAACCCTGCAATGGCGCGGCATTGTGCCACGCGCTGCACCCGGCGCGGTGCGTGTGGCACTGAAAGACAAGCTGCACGAAAGGACGTGCAGACTGCGGGGGATTATGAAAAACTGGCGCGGCCAAGTATGACCGCACCAGTAACGGCTTACACTTTGTAAGCCTCCCCGGCGGCTGTAAGGACTACGCCCTCTATGCCGTCGTCGCTGCCCATGATTTCAGAAGAAAGCCCGGCTTTCTCTAATTCTTTGGCAGCACGGATCAAGGTAGGAACAGACAGGCCTAAATCGTTTATGTTGTTCCCGCCGCTTTGGCTCCAGCGTAACAGCTGGGCCGCTGCTTTAGATAACTTCATAGTATTTTCACCTCCTTTCGCGCTGGCCGGGGCGTTTGCTCCGCCCTGGCCGTATTTTTTAGACATTCTCAACTGCATATATTTCTCCTTTTTCTCTCCGGGAACCCCAGGCGCTGCAACGCCTGGGGTTTTCTTTTTTTGCAGGATAACTCGTGCAGAAATAGCTGTCAACGGGGCCTATAAGGCTGAAATTTTGACTAAGTTAAACAAAAACGAAACTAAGACATTGTGCATAAAGTCAAAAATTACACTAAGTTAAGAAAACACGTTGACAAACTACACTAAGCAGAATATAATATTCACAGAGTTAAGGCTCACAAAAACAAAATAAAATTTTCAGAGGCCCCACGACGGGGAGCGAAGGAGAACACCATGGAGAAGAAAATCACGATCACCTTAACAGAAAAAGAAGTGAAATACATTCTACTGGCCGCCACTGCTTTGAAATATGACGCAAGCCGGGAGGCGAGGAAAGCGACAGACGACGACTTCCGAGAACTCAAAGAACGCACCGCAGAAATGTGGGCGGAAATCCACGACAAGATCAAAGCACAGCGACAGGCACAGGAAACGGAATAATGGGGCAACACCATGAAAAACATTGAAGTAACCTACGACGCACTGATCTGCGAGAACGGAACCTATGAACAGGGCGAAGCCGCCTTTATTCTGCCCATGACCGACGAGCTGGCCGCCGAATATCTGGCAGGACGCGCCACGGATCGCGGCGCGGTCAATCTGGTGGAAACCGCGCTGGAGGCCGTCGAAGTTATGCGGGGCCGCGTCTATGTGCGCGGCAGTATCAAAGCCTACTGCGAAGCCAAGTAAACCACCCACCCCGGCGGGCCAGCTGCCCGCCGCCTGTCTGGGGCTGATCCGCCCCGCTGACGATGGCCCAGGGAGGGCCGAAACAGGCCCCGCGCGACGGGGAGGAAGGAAAGAAAAATGACGGTTTTTCAAGAATTGACAAAAGGAATGAAGCTCAGCGAACCATCGGAAGATATTAAAAAGAACATGGTAAAAGTCTTTGAAAAGAATTTCAGATGCCCGCCATGGAATGACAGGTACGATGACGGGTGCAAGGAGTTCACCAGCTGCGAAAGCTGCTGGTATGGGTACATAAACAGCGAAGCAGAGTAAAGGCTGCAAAAGCGAGAGCCGGACGCGATCCGGGGAAAAGGAGCCGATAATGACTATTGCAACACTTGAAAAAATACACGAACTGCTGAAAAAGGAAGTTAAAACCCGCAACAATGAGCTGGAACTCACCAGAAAAGTATATAACGAAAGACAGGACGACCTAAAGGCAATCGCCGCCGCAACGGACGATATGAGCGTGGCCGCAGCAAAATGGGCCGTAGCGGCAGCGCAGGCGGCATACGATGAAGCGCGGCGGCAAAACTACGACGCCGACGCCGCCCTCCGCGATTTTGAAAAACAGGAATTTTAAGGAGGCCGCACCATGAAATTCTATTTTGACGGCGAGCTGATCCGCACATCAAAGGCCCACCGCTACACGCACGCCGTTGTGCTGCCGACAAAGCCGGGAGCCACAAACAAGTGGGACGCGGTAGGCTGCCGCGCCTCACTGAAAAGCGCACAGGCGCTGCTGACGCAGGAACGCCGCCGCATTGCCAAGTACAACCAGAAAACAGCCGACGCCCTGCGCGTGGTAGAGCTGGAGGCCAGACCGTAACAACACAGGAGGAAACAAAGCCATGAACGAAAAGCAGAAACTGATCCGCGAAACCGCACAGAAATTTGAGGCACTGCGCCCCGATATGCAGCAGTTTGTACTGGGCTATCTGGTAGCCCGGCAGAACACGCAGGGAGGCCGCCGCAATGAAAAATAAAGACCTCTGCAAAAGCTGCCAGTACAACACGGGCGAGTATTTCCTGTATTGTGAGTTGCAATGCTACGGCGTGACAAAAACGGACGGCCACGGCATTGTCTGGGAGTGCGACGACTACCTCCAGCGCCAGACCACAACCAAAGAATAAACCCACCCCGGCGGGCCAGCTGCCCGCCGCCTGCCGGGGGCTGATCCGCCCCGCCGATGATGGCCCGGGAGGGCCGAAACAGGGAGAAAAACATGGAAGAATACGAAAAGATAGTGGCCGAGGCCCAGGAACTGGCCGCGGAGAACCAGCGCAAAATCGACATACTGCTGGCGGATATGACCCGGCAGGAGTTGCGCAACACCAGCACGGATGCCGCAGCACTGGCAAGAATGGAGCGTGACCTGATAGACCTTGTGAACGGCTCCAGAATCAAGCGGGCCAGAGATCGCGGCATACTGCGCACTGCTGCCGTAATGCTGCACAAGGTACGCCGCCAGCTGCTGGACGACGCAGACCGCGCCACGCTCTGCGAGCGCTGCATGAACCCGCACGTTTTGAAAGACCAGGACGAGCTGGACGACGTGTGCGCGCAGTGTCCGCTGGAAAAGACGGCGGGCTGATATGCCAGCGCGTGACAGCTACATGGACGGCGGCAAGACAGCCCGCGCCGACGTCCCGCAACAGATGGATATACCGGGCTTTGGCGGGCGCTACTACATCCGCATAGACGGCACAGTCTGGCGGAGGCGAAAAAGCAAAGACACGCGGATGCGCGGCGTGAGGCGCGGCAGAAACCGGGAGTACAAGCTCACCACGCCGGAGGGCCGCACGATCTGCAAGACCGCGTCCGCGATCATGCGCGAAACCTATTTCCGGGGGCTGCCGCAGAATATGCGGCTAGTACACAAGGACGGGCTGGAAAGCAACTGGGCCTACTGGAACCTGCAACCGATGACACTAAGCGAGATGGGCAAGAAACACAACCGCGGCATAGATGCCCGCTGCGTGCTGAAAATTGACCCGGCAACAGGCGAGGTCGTGCAGATTTTCCAGAGCGCGCGCGAGGCCGGGCGGGCTGCGTTTTGCTGCGGCCAAACGATTGCGGACGCTTGCAACCACCGCAGTAAGAAACGCCCAGGCATAGCGCCGGACGGCTACCGCTACTGCTGGGAGAAAGGAGAAACGAGCGAATGAAGAAACCACTGCGCGCCCTGTTTACCGTGCTGGCGCTGCTGGCGCTTGATGCGGCAGCGTGGCTGGCCCTATGGTGGGTTTTGCAGAAATTGCGCGGCCTTGTGTGGCTGCTGGTTTTGATGTGCGCCGCCGTCTGGCTGGCGTAACGAATTTTAGGAGGATATGGCAAAATGACGAACGAAGAATACAAAAAGATCACAGAACTGGAATACAAGGCCAAGCAATGCCGCGCGGCAGGAATCGACCCCGAAATAGACGACGGCACGGCCTGGGCAATGACGCACACGCGGGAGTGCCGAATGGTGACGGACGGCCAGCGCTTTTGGGAACAGCCGCGCCTAATCATGGAGTTTGACGTATTCCTGGGCGGCGTCGTGACTATGCGCTGCTACCTCCGCAACATCCCGAAACTGCCGCGCGCTGCAATCGAAAAGACGCACGCAAGCGTAGTAGGCGACGACCTGCTGTATATGTTCCCAGTCTATGAAACAGTGATCTTTGACCACACCCGCCGCGACGACAAGGGCCGCACATGGCGGGATGTGATCCGGGGCGACTACCGCGAATACGCGCGGGAACAGGAGGCAGCGGCAAAATGACGAACTTTGCACAGTGTCTGCGCGCTCCGGCACTCCAGCAGGAACAGCCCGCAACGTTTGCAGTGCTTTTTTACGTAATCACCCACGGCGCGAAGAATGACAAGACCATGCCCGGCTATATGTTGGAGAACGGCGTGGAGCTGGCCGACTGGCTCACGATCACGGCAGACGGCCAGCACCTCTATCTGGCTATCGACGACTATCTGGGCATGATCCGGGGCCAGCGCACGGACTGCCGGGCCTATGCAGCCATAGGCGAAAGCCCGGAATATTTCAAGCTGGCCCATGTGATCGCATGGGGCGAACCAGACGAACACCACGCGCAGCTCATGCAGCTGTACACACTGCACACGGGCCGCACGCCCACCAACCTACCCAGCAGCGCCACACCCTGCCGCGATAGCGGCGGCAACATGGCGGGCTGGTACGACAGAAACGAAAGGAGCAACGAATGAACAAGCGCGAAATCGTGCAAGCCACGGTGCGGGACTTTTCCCGCCTGTCCTACGAGGCGCAGCAGTTTGTCCTGGGCTACATGGTAGCCCGCGCCAACTGTACCGCCAACGCCACCACCCCGGCAGATCAGCCGGAACAGAAAAAGCCCGCATAATGCGGGCGGAGGTTTGAACCATGCAAGGATTAAATGTTGAAAAGTTCTATAAAACCCTGGCGCACATCCTGGCAGACCGTGAGGGCTGCCGCGTGTCCGTTGACGTGCAGCCGATCCAGGCCGCGCGCAGCGCATGAGGCCGTACTGGCAGCGGAACCAGGACAGCAAAGCCTGGCTTCGCCGCTGGGAGGAAAAGCGCCGCCGCGCCTTTGACGGCGGCCAGATCGACCACAGCAAAGACAAGAGCGCACCATGGAGCCACCCGGCACACTACGGCTACCTTGTGCCGCTGACAGGCGCAGCCCTGGAGGCATACAAGGGCTGGAAAATCCGCACGGGCAACACCGAAACGTCCGACGCTGTGCGCTGGGCCTTTGAGGACTGGTACATAGGAATTTGCCGGGATGAACTCAAAAAGACGGCGACCCGCGCAAAGGCCGCAGACAGCTACATGGACAATCTGAAAAAGAACAAAAAAGGGGCCAGTGTCTAACGGCTTGACAACCGACACTGGCCCAGCATCATAAGGGCGGACGCAACGCTGGAACGCTGCGGCCTACTAAAAATATAACACGGTAGCGCCGCCACGTCAACCGAAAAACAAGGGGCCGAAAGGCCCCTATAACGCCCTTGTGATAGGTACTAATGTTTCGACGAAAGGCACTATCACAACATGGCAAAAAAGGCAGCACGGCCCCGGCTGGGGGCTGGGGGCGCAGCGCCCCAGAATAGCAGACAAGCCGCCCAGAGAAACCACCCCGCAGCCACAACGGGAAAGGGCGGCGCGGCAGAGCAGAAACAAACCACGGCCAGGGGCTTGTCCTCTATCCAGCCAAAGAAACAGAAAGGCCACCGCCCCTCTGCCGGGAAGTGGCAGCCCTACGACTACGAGAGCGCCTACGAGCTGTCCCTAGATCAGCTGACAGAGCAACAAGTCCAGGAAATGATAGACCGGGAGCGCCGTGTAGTATATGCCACCAAGACCGTAAAGCACGGCCACCAGTTTGACGTGGAGATATTCCCGGACTTTACCCACCTGCCCGGCAATCTGCCGAAAGACCGCAGCAACCGAGAGGCACAGCGCAATTTGAACGACAGAAACAGCCGCAAAGAGTGCGAGCGCCGGATCAATGAGAATTTCGGCCCGGACGACTACTGGGTAACGCTTACGTGCCTACCAAGAGAAGAACCGCAGACGATGGAAGAAGCGCTGCGCCTATTCCAGAACTATATCAAGCGCATAAACTACCGCCGCAAAAAGCGCGGACTGGAGCCAGCGCGCTATGTATACGTCACCGACTGGACAAAGAACGGACGCCGCGTCCGCACCCACTACCACCTGGTACTGGACGGCGGGCTGCCTATGGATGAAGTTATAGAGCTTTGGGGCCTGGGCAGAAAAAACACTGTTGAATACCTCACCCTGGACGAGCGCGGCCTCTCCGGCCTGGCCTACTACATCACGAAACCGCACGCCAGCGACACCGAGGACATAAAACACAAGAAACGCTGGACGGCCTCCAAAAATCTGCGCCGCCCGGTGGAACACAAGAACCACCAAGCCTTTGGCCGCCGCAAGGTCGAGACCCTGGCGAAAGCCCCGGCGGATATGTTCGCCACGATGGAAAAGAAATACCCGCTTTATTGGTGCGAGGCTGCGGAGGCCCGCCACAATGGCATAAACGGCTATTTCTACCTCCGCGCCGTGCTGCGCGAACGCTGCCAGCCGGGCGACCTGGTGACGATCACGGGCAAGCCGGAACTGCTGGAACGGCTGCCAGACGTGATCCAACGCAAGCTGGCAAAATACCGCCGTTTCGCCGTCGTGTCCGTGGACTACACCGCGCCCGGCTGGGAAACCGCCGTATTGCAGCCGATAGGAACAAAGGACAGGATAGCGTGTCCGGCCCGCGCCTGTATTGTGAACTAAACAGAGGTTTTTACACTCAAAAAAGCGGAAAAATGAGCCGAAAGGAGCCGAAAACAAACAATGCGCCAGCAATGCGAGAAACGAACGGAGGACGGAGAACAGGAGGTCGTGATCCAGTGGGCCGCGTTTATGTCTCCCGCCCACCCGGAACTGCTGAACCTCTACCACGTCCCCAACGAGGGCAAGCGCAGCAAGGCAGAGGCAGCCCGCCAGCAACGCCTGGGACTGCGGCCAGGCGTCCCCGATCTGATCCTGGACAGCCCGAAAGGCATATACCACGGCCTCCGCGTCGAAATGAAAGTGAAGCCGAACAAAACCACCGCAGCCCAGGAGAAATGGCTGGAACGGCTGGCCCGCGCGGGCTATTTCGTGGCCGTCTGCTACTCTGCCCAGGAGGCAATCGAAACCATAGACGCCTACATAAAGCTGCGCCCCGGCCAGACCCACCCGAAAGAGCAAAGGAGGACAGAAACGTGAAAATTATTGCAATCATGGCCCAGAAAGGCGGCACGGGCAAAACCACCACGGCCACCACGCTTGCTTATGACCTGGCCCAGCTGGAGGGCCCGGTGCTGCTGATCGATGCCGACCAACAGGGCAACGCCTCCCAGATCATGGGAGCATACGACCCCACCGCCTGGGGCGTGGAGAAGCTGCTGGAGCCAGGCGCAGACGCCGCCAGCGTGGACGACCTCAAACAGACCCGCGAATGGAAGCCAAAGAAAAAGGCCCCGGCGGTGCGTGTGGACGTTGTGGCCGCCTCTGCGGCCCTCATGGACGCAAACATGGACGTGGCCGCCGACACTGTAAACGACCAGGTACACCGCCTCCAGGAGCGCCTGGCCGCCGTCTCCGACGTCTACAAGTACGCCGTCATAGATTGCGGCCTCCTGCTGGATATGGCTGTATTAAACGTCCTGGTAGCGGCAGACCTCTGGATCGTCCCCGTTAAGCCCGGCGGGTTTGAGGTGGACGGCCTCCTGCGCGTCCACGAACAGCTGGAGGAACTGCGGCAGTTAAACGACGGCCTGGAACTGTGGGTGCTGCCTGTTATGTTTGGCAAGAGCAACGCCCACAAGGCCGTCATGGCTCATTTACGCAGCCTGGGCCATCGCGTCACACTGGCGACGATCCGGCGCTCTGTGATCGCGGAATCCTACACGGCGGCAGCACTGCCGCTGCCTGTATACAGCCCGCGCTGCTGCGTGGCGAAAGACTACGAGGCCCTGGCCTACGAGGTCATGGCCTGGAACGATGAAAGCGAGGTAAAAGCATGACAGGGCGCAGCATTTTGGACGGGCTGAACACCGCCAGCAAGGCGGGCGTAAAGGCCACGCCCTCCGCACGTTTCCGCACAAAGGAAATTGACATTGACAACATCTACCGCAACGAATTGAACCAGTACAGCCTGGACGACGTGGACAACTTGGCGCGGGCTATCCTGGTAGCGGGCCGCCTCTACCACAACCTGGTCGTAGTCTATGACCCGGCCCTGGACGCGGACTATAGGCTGGTATCTGGTGAGCGCCGCCTCCTGGCCCTCCACAAGCTGGTGGACGCGGGCCACCAGGAGTATAAAACCGCCACCTGTCAAGTGATCCCGAAAGGCAGCCAAGCGGAGGAACGCCTGGCCGTGATCCTGGCGAACACACAGCGAAACAAAACAGCAGCGGATCGCGTCCAAGAGTACGAGAACCTAAAACAAGCGCTGGAGGAAATGAGAGCCGCCGGGGTCGATTTTTACGGGCGCGATCTGACCAAGGGAAAGCTCCGCGACCACATGGCCGCGATCATGGACGAGGCCGACGGCACGCTGGCCGCCCTGGAGAAGATAAGCAACAGCCTAGCCCCGGAACTGCGCCAGCTCATGGAGGACGGCAAGCTGAACTTTACAACCGCCACCGTTGCGGCGGCCCTCTCCCTGGACGCCCAGGCCCAGCTGGCGCAGCAGAACGCCACCAAGGGCGAGGACAAGCCGATCACAAAGCAGGACGTGGCAAAGGCCCGCACCACGTCCGCCCGCGAATACCTGCGCTCGAAGTACGCCGCCCGCCCCTGTGAGTGCGACAACAGCCACAACTGCGACAACGTGGACAACCTGGTGAGCTTTTACCGCGACGGCGCGACGTCCGGCTGCGCTGGCTGCTGCGCCTGGTGCAAGGAGCACACCAGCTGCCCGAAATGCTGCGCAGAGGTAGCAGCGGGCAGCCAGAGCGACGCAGACACACCCCTGCACGGCGCGCCGGACAGAATCCAGCCGCCTACAAGCCAGACTGCAGAAAACGCCGCAGAGGACGCGACAGCGGCTGCTGCGCCCTTTGCCGACGACGCCCACCCGGAACACGCCGCGACCATGTGCTACTCCTGCCTCCACTGGGACGAGTGCAGCGAGAAATCCGACAGGGTGCTGTCCTGTGACAAATACGAGAACCCCGCCGAAAAGCGCACGCCACTGGCCCCGGCGGGCGAGGTCACGACCACCCAGGCAGACGCCGCCCACACGCTGCACACTGACGAAGAATTACTGGTAAATCTGCGATACTGCGCAATGAAAAGCCTTGTGGTGGATGGCATTTTTACACAGACAGAGGGAAACCGTTTGTACTCACTACTCACAGCAATGTGGAGACGCTGGGTAAACACGGGCTGCTGGAAACCCTACGGCGCAGCAGAGGAACAGGACGAAAAGGAAAGGAGAAAAAGCCAAGATGTCAATAGTTGACATTCACGCCCCGGCGGGCGACGGCTACGGCGTGATTTACGCCGACCCGCCCTGGAGCTACCGCCAGCAGGGCAACGGCGCAGCGGCGCGCCACTATCCCACCATGACGCCGGACGAAATAAAGGCCCTGCCCGTCCAGACCCTGGCCGCCAAAGACTGCGCCCTCTTGATGTGGGCCACGTTCCCGAACCTCCAGCAAGCCCTGGACACGATCCGCGCCTGGGGCTTTGAATACAAAACCCTGGCATTTTGCTGGATAAAGAAAAATAAGAGATCGGGGGGGGATTTTTGGGGTTTAGGCAGCTACACCCGCCAAAACGCGGAGGTTTGCCTCCTGGCCGTCAAGGGCCACCCGCGCGTAGTAAGTCACAGCGTACACAGCGTTATACAATCCCCAATCCGGCAACACAGCCAGAAACCGCCAGAGGCGCGGGACAGGATCGTGCAGCTATTTGGCGATCAGCGCCGCCTGGAGCTGTTCGCGCGCGAATCAACGCCGGGCTGGGACGCCTGGGGAAATGAGGTGCAAGACAATGACACAGCCCTGTTATAAATGCCCGGATCGATGCCAGAACTGCCACGCCAGCTGCGAAAAATACGCCGCTTTCCGCGCAGAGCTTGACAAGCGGCGCGAATATAACAAGCAATTCCAGCCAATAGACCCCATGCCATACTCTCACGAAATGGAGAAGAAGAACCGCAGAAAGAAGTACAAAGGGGGCAGGCAATGAACAAACCGACGAACGAGTATATAATGGCTATAAAGCCCGAATGGGTAGCCCTGATTGAGAGCAAACAGAAAACGCTGGAGATCAGACGCACCGCGCCGTACATTTCCCCGCCTGTGTCCGAAACTAACCCTATAGTCGTATGGGTGTATGAAACCAAAAGCGACGGCGGACGCGGCCAGATCACGGGCCGTTTTCTCTGCTGCAACATCCGAAGTTTTGACGCCCACCGCGACGATCTGCCGCTGCGGCGCGCCGCCCGCGTTCCCTGGGAAAAGCTCAAAGAATACCAGGGAGACCGCACACGCCTGTACGCCTGGGAAATCACCTACTACAAAAAGCTGGCCGTCCCGCTGCCGCTGTCCGCTCTGGGCTGCCAGTTCGCGCCGCAATCGTGGTGCAAGCGCAAAAAGGAGAAAAGAGCATGAAAAACCGCTATTTTTACGGAACGATCCGCCCGGAACGCGCCACGAATGAGTGGCAGCGAAAAAACGCATTACCCGAAAGATACGCCACAGCAACCCCGGCGGAACAAGCCCGGATGCGCGAATACTACGCCGTCTCTGACGACGAGTGCGAGGAAATGAGGAAAATTTACGCAACTTTTCCGCAGCACCTTGTTTTCATGCGTTCGGGAGTACATCAAGACGAGTATGTACTGGTGGGCTGGAAGAAAGAACAGGACGAGGGCGTGCGAGAGGCAATCTGGCTGCTGGAACAGCTGGGCGGAGCCTACGAGGGCTACCGCGAGAAGTTCCTGGAGGACTGGGCAAAAGAGCAGTACGACCCCTGGGGGTGCTGGTACATCCCGGAGTGCATAATGGACATTGAGGGAGAGTACCACCCGGACGACGCGAAAGAACAGGAGGGCCACGACCATGAAGAAAGTAATCGCGCTTGACTTTGACGGAACGCTCTGCGAAAACGCCTGGCCGGGAATCGGAGACCCAAAGTGGGCCGTGATCCGCGCAGCACAGGAAGAACAGCGACAGGGCGCGCTGCTGATCCTATGGACGACCAGAGAAGGGCCGGAACTTGAACAGGCTTTAGCCTGGTGCGAATATGCGGGCCTCCGGCTGGACGGCGTGAACACATCCGCACAGTGCTGGAAAGACGCATACCAAAACGACCCGCGCAAGATCGGGGCCACGGAATACTGGGACGACAAAGCGGTAGACGTGGCGACCATTGAAACGCGGCAAATGCTCAAAGAGGAAACGCGCCGCCGCCAGGCCGCCTGGAATACGGCAAAGAGAGCCTACCAGGCCGCCCGCTGGCCCTGGCAGCGCTGGCAGCTCAAAAGAGAGGCCCAGCGCGCGTGCTGCGACTACCTGGACGTCTACATAGCCCAGCGCAATGCAGAGGCGCACAAGCTCTGCGAGGCCACCCGCGCAGCCTATGAGAAAGCCTACGCCAAAAGGAGCGCCGAATGATCGAAGCAAACACAATAAACAATCTGGATTGTTTGGACGGCCTGACACAAATGCCGGACGGCTGCGCAAAGCTCATTGTAGCCGACCCGCCCTATTTTATGGGCTTAACCCACAACGGGCAGCACGGCCAGTTTAACGACCTGGCCGTGGCAAAGCCGTTTTATAGGCAGCTGGCCCAGCAGCTGCGCCGAATCCTAAACGATCACGGCGAATTTTATATTTTTATGGACTGGCGCGGCTGCGCGTTCTACTATCCGATTTTTGCCGAATATCTGCCCGTGAAAAACATGATCGTGTGGGACAAAATGAGCGGCCCCGGCAATTTCTACAACAGCAGCCACGAGTTTATCCTCTACGGCTGCATAGACCCGCAGACAAAAAAACACGCCCGCAACGTCTGGACAGAGCGCGGGTTTACGTCCGGCAGCATACAGACAGACGGCGAGAAAATCCACCCGTCCCAGAAACCCATAGCGCTGATCCAGCGCATTATCACGGACGCCAGCGTGCCGGGCGATCTTGTGGTAGACCCATTCGCGGGCAGCTGCACAACCGCCGTGGCCTGTATCAGAACGGGCCGCCGCTATGTGTGCTTTGAGGTGTCCGAAACCTACGCAGCGGCAGGCCAGGCCCGCGTGGATAAGCTCCTGGCAGAGCGCCAGGCCAGAAACACAAAAAAAATGAGCCGCCAGCGCGGCTGAAAGGGCAGCAAATGGAGACATACACCGAAAAAGCAATAAAGGCCATTGCAACGGGCAACGCCCCGGCGGAACAGGCAGCCCTGGAGGCCGTGATCGCGGAGGCCGTGAAAAAGGCGGTAAAGGAGACGCGCCGCCAGGATCAGCAGCAAGCGCTCCATAATACCGCGCTACTCATGGAGAACTACCGCGCCCTAAAAGGCTACGAGGGCCGCGCCGTGGACAGCGCCGACGCTGCCAGGCTCCAGGGCGCAGAAATCCAGGGCGAGGCGTGGCTCCGCTCTATCCGCAAGAATAAGGCCCGCACCGCTGTTATGCTGGCCCACCTGGACGCCGCCCTGGACGAGCTGGAAAAAGAAACCCGTCAAAAGGGCCGCGCCTATATGTTCGACGCCTACCGCGCCCGCTACATGGAGGGCTTGACAGCCGAGGAAGTGACCGAAAAGCTCAACACCGGGAAGAACAGCCCGGCCCGCTGGTGCAAGCAATTAAACGAACGCCTGGCCGTCCTCCTGTTTGGAGTGGACGGCCTCCGCCGCTGGTAAAGGAGGATCACATGAAAGCCTACCACAAAAAGGATTTACACCGCAGCAAAGACCCGGACAGAATGGCCCAGGCCGTGGCCGTCGTGGCAGCCTACCAGGCAATCGAAGAAACAGCCGGGACAAACGCCAGGCTGAAAGCCCAGGCAATCACCGACACGGGCGCAATCTTGTACGCCCTTGTACCCGTCCACATCGGCCAGCAATGCGTCGAGAAATGGCACGCCCTCCAGCAGCGCGTCGAAGCTGCACAGCAGAAACCCACAGCCCAGGAGCTGGAGGCGTGGCACGATGAAGCGGAACAGGAGCACCTGCACCCGCCCAGGAAATAACCAATACACCACAAAAAGCACCACAAAACCCAGAACCACACAAGCCCCGGCGGATACCCATAGAACCAAAAAGCCGACGCTTTGGGCCTATCACAGATAGTCCAAAAGCGCCTACGCGGGAAAGTTTGGGGAAAAACTGGGGTTTTACTGGTGGCCCATCCGTGGTAAGCTGGTAGCGTGGACAAGCAGGAACGCCGGGCAGAAATGCCCGGCGCTTTGTTGTTTGTGCGCCCTCCTATAACAGTGGCCAGGGTGAGCCATAACGCCCTGGCCTATATGTGAGGCGGGGGCCAGAGGAACCAAGAGGCGCGGATCATGCTGCTAAAATACTGCCGTTGTGGCGCTATCATACCAGCAGACCGCCAGCGCTGCGCGCGGTGCGAACAGCTGCACCAGAGCCGCCACACGGCATACAATGCCCAGTGTCGCAGCCAGAAAGCCGCAGCCTTTTATGTGTCCAGGGAATGGCGGACAATCCGCCCTGTAATTATATCTATATATGACGGTATAGATATATGGGCGTTTTATGAGTGCGACCAACTACTGGACGCCGATGAAGTCCACCACATCGAAGAACTGGACACAGCCTGGAATCGCCGCCTTGATCCCTTCAACCTGTTTCCTTTGGCCCACGCCTCACATACAGCGATCACGGCTGCATACAAGCGCAGCCCCGCCAGCATGAGGGCGACACAGCGCAAGCTGCTGGAGCTGCGAAAGCGCTACTTTGAGAGCAAGGGGGGCTATGAAAAAGTTTTGGAGCGGGCCGGATTAGTCGCCCCTCCCTAGACTTTGGAGAAAACTCCCCACCAAAAACTCCCCCAAGGGCGCTTTTGCGGGCGTCCATGCAACAAAAACACAAAAAGGAGGCCCTACACATGGCCGGAAAACGACAACCGACGGCCCTTGTGGTGGCGAAAGGCAAGAAGCACTTAACAAAGGCCGAAATCAAAGACCGCGAAAACCGGGAACTGATCGCAGCGGCGGACAATATCGCGCCGCCGTCATGGCTGAAACCAGACCAGAAGAAGCGGTTCAACACCCTGGCTGCAGAACTGCTGAAAATGGGCATTTTCGCAAACGTGGATTGCGAGGCCCTGGGCCGCCTGGTCGTGGCCGAGCAGCAGTATGTGCAGATCACCGAGGAACTGGACAAGCAGCCAATCACCTACAAGCGGAGAATCCCACGAAAGCCGACCCCGGCAGACAACCCGGACGAGATCATAGACGGGTTTATATGGGACGAGGCGCTGATAGTGAACCAGGAACGGAACGACCTGTTGATCCAGCAGGACAGAGCCTGGAAGCAGTGCAGACAAGGCGCTGCGGACTTTGGCCTGTCCGTCGCCCAGCGCTGCCGGATCGTGGCCCCCACCGCCAAGGAGGCCGCCAAAACAAACAAGTTTGAAAAATTCCGAAAGGAAAAGACCCCGGAGGAATGAAAAAAGCCGTAAAAGACCGCACAACACAGTATGCCCTGGACGTTTTGGCGGGCCGGATCGTGGCCGGGGAGCTTGTGCGGATGGCTTGCCAGCGTCACCTGGACGATCTGGAGCGCGCCAAGCTGGCCCCGTTCCGCTATTATTTCGACGTGGGAGCCGCAAACGACATACTGGAGTTTGCGGAAACCCTCACAATAGCAGAGGGCGAGGAACAGCAGCGCGTCCACCTCTACCCATTCCAGTGCTTTATCCTGGGCAGCCTCAACGGCTGGCGGATCAAAGGAAAGGGCCACAGGCGCTTTAGAACCTCCTATGTGCAGCTGGGCCGCCAGAACGGCAAGAGCTTTCTAAACGGCATACTGGCCGCTTATTATGGCAATTTCACGGCCTACCAGTACCCGCAAATCTACTGCGCGGCCACCAAACAAGACCAGGCCAATATCGTTTTTGGGGAAGTCGTGAAGTTTATCCGCAGCGACGACGACCTGGCCGAGCTTTTCAAAGTCCACGAACATAACCACACGATTGAGTGCTTGCTCACGCACGGCGAAATCAAGGCAATTTCAGGCGACACAAAGAGCCTGGACGGCCACCGCCCCTATTTGGGGATCGTCGACGAATACCACGCACACCGCACAAACCAGATGTACAAACTACTGGAGGGCGGCATAAAAAAATTAAAATCTGCGCTTATTTCGGTAATCACCACGGCGGGATTTGACCAGAAATCACCCTGTTTTGCCCTATATGAGCACTGCAAAACCATTTTGCGCGGCGGGGCGTCCATTGACACACAATTCTGCTATATCGCAGAAATGGACGAAAAGGACGACCTCTGGACGCCGCAAAACTGGCTGAAAGCAAACCCAGCCCTGGCCTACGACCCGGACGCGCTGGAGAATCTGATCCCGATAGCCGACGCAGCCCGCCAGATGGGCGGCGAGGATTTGCGCGATTTTCTGGTAAAGCAGTTAAACAGATGGGTGCAATGGTCGAACCGCGTCTACATCCAGGACATGGAGAAGTGGCGCGCGGGCCGCAGTGACAGAACCCTGGCCGACTTTAAGGGCAGCCGCTGTTTTGTAGGGCTTGACCTGTCCAGCGGCGGCGACTTAACAACCGTCGTTATTCTGATCCCCTATCTGGTGGACGGGGTGCGCAAGTATTTTATCCATAGCCACAGCTTTATCCCGGCGCAGCGCCTCCAGCAACACGTCCAGAGCGACAACGCGCCCTACGACAAATGGGTGGAGGACGGCCTGGTAACAGTAACCCACACAATGGGCGGCATAAAAACCGACTATAAATATATTTTAACCTACCTATCCGTACTGGTAGACCTCTACGGCCTAAAAATAAGTATGGTGTGCTACGACCCGCACAACGCCAGCGCGTTTCTGTCCGATCTGGAGGCCCAGGGCTGGCCGTGCCTGGATATTATCCAGAGCGCCCGCAGCTTGTCCGACGCAACGGAAGATTTCCGTCTGGAAATCTACGCCGGGAACGTGGAGTATAACCGCGACGAGGAGCTGCTGACCTGGAGCATTGCAAACGCCAAGACCATAGCGAACAACTACGGCGAGACAAAGATCGACAAGGAAATGCAGACCGAGCGCATAGACCCGGTGGACGCTGTGATCGATGCCTGGAAAGTGGCAATGTGCGGCAATGACACCATAACGGGCGACGAGGCGCTGGAGGCGTGGCTGGAAATGTACAACGAACACATAGCAAAAACGGGGACGACAAAATGAACTTTTTTCAATGGTTTATTAAAAGCATGACGGGGTATTTTTCCAGGGCTGCACCGCCTGGCCCAGAACCTCCGCAGCTGCCCGCCGCGGCTGCTGCGCCGGAGGAACAGCCGGAGACGATCACGGCCACGGCCAAGGACGTGCAGCCCGCACCCAGGGCAGCAAGCAACGGCTGGGAACACCTGGGCAGCACAAAGTTTTTGCAATGGCTGGGCCTGGGCAGAGACAAGCCGAAAGCCGTAGAGAATGTAACGTATTTTACCTGTCTCAAACTGCTGTCTGAAACTATGGCGAAAATGCCGATCAAGGTCTACACCTACGACGACGGCGGCCCGCTGGAGACGAACCCCGCCGACGACAGGCTGGCCTACCTCCTGGACGTGCGGCCCAATCCGCTTATGACGCCGACCACGTTCTGGACGGCAGTAGAAAACAACAGGAACCACTACGGCAACGCTTATGTGTATATCCGGCGTAAATTCCTGCGCCAGAAATACGGCGGACAGATTGAGCTGCAAGACCTCTGGATCATGCCGTCCAGCTGCGTGCGCGTCGTAATCGACGACGCGGGCGTATTTGCTGGAGCTGGCCGCCTCTGGTACGTCTACTCCGACCAGTACACCGGGCAGCAATACGTTTTCAGCTCTGACGACGTGCTGCACTTTAAGACCTCCCACACCTTTAACGGCCTGGTGGGCGAAAGTGTCCAGGCGATCCTGGCCTCTACCGTCCAGGGACAGCAAGCGTCCCAGGATTTTCTCAACGATTTGTACGAGAACGGGCTGACGGCCCGCGCCGTGCTGGAATACACGGGCGACTTGTCCGCAGCTGGACAGACAAAGCTGCGAGAATCGTTTGAACAGATGGGAAACGGCCCGGCAAATGCTGGCCGCATCCTGCCTGTCCCGCTGGGCTTTAAGCTCACGCCTATGGACATAAAGCTGACCGACGCCCAGTATCTGGAGCTGAAAAAGTACGGCGCGCTGCAACTGGCCGCCGCCTTTGGCATTAAGCCAAACCAGCTGAACGACTACGAGCGCGGCAGCTATGCCAACAGTGAACAGCAGACAATCGCTTTCCAGGTCGAAACCATGCAGTACACGATCAAGCAGTACGAGGAAGAAATGGCCTATAAACTGCTGGACGGCCCGGCGGATCGCCGCCGCGTGAAGTTCAACGAAAAAGCCCTGCTGCGCACCGACAGCAAGACGCAAATGGAAATCTTGAAAACCGCCGTCGAGGGGTCGATCTACTCCCCCAATGAGGCCCGGCGCTATGTGGATAAGCGCGCCGCGCCTGGAGGCGACAAGCTGCTGGCAAACGGCGGCATGATCGCTCTGGAACAGATGGGCGCACAGTACGGCGTCGATAAAACCGAGAAAGGAGGCACAGAAAATGCCCAGATTTGACTTTGCCGCCCGCGACAGGGACGGAAAGCTGAAAAATTACGGCTACCTGGACATGGAAAACCAGGCAGACGGCCCGGCCACAATGACCTTTTACGGCGACATTGTAGCCACCGAGAGCTGGCCGGAGGATCGCGCGCCGCAGCAGATCGCGGACTTTCTGGCGTCGCTCACCCAGGGCCAACAGATCAACCTGTATTTCAACAGCCCCGGCGGCGACGCCTACGCGGGCGTGGCAATACACAATATTTTGTCCCGCTGGCAGGGCCGCAAGGTGGCCTACGTTGACGCAATCGCCGCCAGCGCGGCCACTATGCCGCTTATGGCGTGCGACGAAATCCACCTTGCAGCGGGCGCGGAGGTCATGATCCACGACCCCTGGGCCTGGGCGGCGGGCAACGCCGCAGAGCTGCGCGAGACTGCGGCCAGGCTGGACAAGGTGGGCGACCACTACGCGGATATTTACACAGCCCACGCAGCGGAGGGCGTGACCCGCGACCAGCTGCGCGAGGCCATGCGCGCGGAAACCTGGCTGGACGGCTCTAACATCGGCCAGTATTTCGACGTGATCGTGGACGAAACGGCAGCCGCCGCCCCGGCGGCCTCTGCGTCCTACGCACGCTATAAGGCCACGCCGCCCACGCTGCTGGAAAAAGCAGACGCCACCAGACAGGCCCAGGAGGCCGCAGAAAGCGCCACCGCCAAGCGGGCGGAAATCAACACAGCCGACGCGGCGAAAGCCGCCAAGGCACAGCAGAGCCGCGCACAGGCCCTGCTGGCCGATCTTTACCTCTACGGAACCTAAAAAACAAAGCAAAGGAGCACACCATGAACGAAGAAATGCGCAAGAAACTGGCCGAAATCAACGCCACCAAAGCCGAGGTGCGGCAGCTGATCGCAGACGGCAAACTGGACGAGGCCGAGAGCAAAAAGGCAGAGCTGGACGCCCTCCAGCGCGCCTTTAACCTCCTGCTGTCTATGGAGGACGAGGACGAGGCTGCCGCCAAGGCCCAGGCAAAGAAGAAGCAGGAACTGCACGACGAGGAGCAGCCGCCGCTGACCTTTGCCCGGATCGGCCAGGCCGTCGTCAATGCCCTGGGCGCTGCCGTGAGCCGCCGCAAGATGGACGACACCGACCGCCAGATCATCCAGGATGCCATGAAAGAGAACAGCGACCCGGACGGCGGCCTCACTGTTCCCCAGGACATCCAGACCCGGATCAAGGAGCTGCGCCGCAGTGACGACAACCTGGAGCAGTACGTCAACGTCGAACCCGTCAAGACCATGAGCGGCTCCCGCGTCATTGAGAAAGAAGCCGACACCACCGCCTGGCCGGAAATCGACGAGAACGGCGAGTTTACCGAGGTTGAAACGCCGCAGTTTGCAAAAATCGCCTACACGATCACCAAAAAGGGCGGCAAAATGCTGTGTTCTCTGGAGCTGCTGGCCGACACCGCCGAGAACATCCTGGCCTACCTGATGAAGTGGATCGCCAAAAAGACCCGCGCAACCCGCAACGCTAAGATTTTGGCGTGCGTGGACAAGATCACCACGGGCAAAGAGGTGGCCGTTGCCGACCTGGACAGCCTGAAAGACATTTTCAACGTCATGCTTGATCCGGCGATCACCGTCTCCAGCGGCGTGTGGACGAACCAGGATGGCTTTAACTGGCTGGACAAGCTCAAAGACAAGGACGGCAAATACGTCATGCAGCCCGACCCCACCAACGCAACCCGCACGTTGCTGTTTGGTAAGTACCCTGTCCACAAGCTCTCCAACAAGGTGCTGAAAACTGCCGTTGACGCCAGCAAAAACACGAACAAGTACCCGCTGATCTGCGGCGATTTGTCCGAGGCCGTCACCCTGTTTGATCGTGAGTTTATGACGATTGAAAGCTCCAAGGAAGCGGGCAGCGCATGGGATAAAGACCAGCTGGCCGTCAAGGTGCGTGACCGTTTCGACGTCCAGCCCGTGGACACCGCCGCAATCATCAAGGGCCAGATCACCGTCACTGTGGCGGGCTAAGGCAAAGGAGGGCGCAATCGGTGAAAGATGAAACGAAGGGCCTATTGCTGACACTGGCGAAAGCCTACGCCCGCATAGACTACACCGACGACGACGACGCCCTGCTGCCGCTGCTGATTGAAGCAACCGTCCAGAGCCAGGAGGAACTGATCCCCGGCTTTGACGCCGACAACATGACCGCCCGCCAGCGGCTGCTGGCGATTATGACGGTTAAGAACCTCTACGACAACCGGGAGAAGTACGGCACAGCACAGGATCGTCTGCGCGGGGCCGCATCCTCCCTTTTGGTGTCGGAAATGTACGAGGACAAGGAGGCGACGGCCAGTGTATAGGCGCGTGCGTATTTTCGAGTGCGTCAACGGCGACGGCCCGCGCCGCAGCGAAAAAAAGACCCTAATCTGGACGCCCTGGGCAGATGTGCAAGACAACACCGCCCAGACCCGCGACCAGACCCAGGAAAGGCTCCAGGAGGGCGAACTCTCCCTGGAGCTGCGCCGCTGCGAAATGGCCGACACGATCCGCCGCCACCTGTTCCGGCATGACCGCGCCTACCGCGTGGAGCTGGACGGCGACGAGTACGAGGTGAAAACCGCCGATTTTACCCGAAACGACGGCGGCAAAATCCGCTTTACTGCGTCGTTTACGGCATAGTGTCAACAGTTGACACCCAGGAGGACGGCCCATGCAGATACAGCTGGACGGCGCGGCAATCAAGGAGCTGGTAGCAGCCCTGGAAGCGGCAGAGGGCGACGACGCCCGCGCCGCTGTGGACAAGCGTATAGTCAAGCGTGGCGCAGATATTGCAAAGCCGGACATGGCCCGGCGAATACCGCGCGCAGCCGATCACAAAAAATCGGGCAGCGCATGGTCTAAGCCCTCCGGCGGCCCGGCTGCCGACAACGTGCCGCAAGAAAACCCGAAAAAATCCGGCGACAGCTACGCGGCCAAGGTGGGCTGGACGCTGGACGACAACAGCGAATATTTTTACATGAAATTTGTGAACTGGGGCACGCTGAAAATGCCGCCCCGCGATTTTGTGGAGCCTACCGCCCAGGCCCTGGAGCCGCAGCTACAAAAAATCGCGGAAGAAGAATACCAGGCAGAACTGGACAAACGCCTGGGGAGGTTTGAATAATGGACGTTATCACAGCCGCCTACAAGGCCCTGGAGCCTATCGCAGAGCGCGGCGTCAAAGTACAAGAGGGCTGGTACGACGAGCGCTATAAACGCCTCCACGTCACCCTCTGGCCCCTGGCGGAAACGCCGGAGGCTCACAGCGACGACGCGCTGGAAATCGAGACAGCCGGGCTACAGGTGACGATTTTCTCCACAGAGGAACAAGAAGCCCTGCGGGAAGAAATCAAACAGCTGCTAATCAACGCCGGGGCCTCCTACCAGGGAACCGACCAGCAGCAGACCCGGATCGAGGCGGGCGTCTATATCCGCCCGCTACGTTTTCTCTTTTATGAAGAAAGGAGCCAAGAATGAGCGAACCCAAAACCACGGTGCGCCACCGCTATTGTGGCCTCCGCGACGTATATGTGGCGAAAGTCACCCAGAACGACACCGAGGGCTACACCGCAGGCACCCCCGTAAAGATGGCCCGCGCGATCAAGGCCAAAATCTCCGACAAATTCACGTCTGAAAAGCTGTACAGCGACGACGGCGTGGAGGGTATGCTCCAGGCGTATGAGGGTACGGACGTGGAGCTGGAAGTCAACACCCTGGCCGCAGCGGATCGCGCCGCCTTTTTCGGCCAGGCGTACCTCAACGGCTTTTTGCTCAAGTCCGCAGAGGATGAAGCGCCGGAGGTGGCCCTGGGCTACCGCGTGCGCCGCTTGAACGGCAAGTTTGATTTTGTTTGGATGTACTGCGGCAGATTTGCCCAGGGCAACGAGGAAAACTACGAAACCGAGGCCGCCAGCAAGACCGCCCAGACCAACACCGTAAAGGGTGAGTTTTACCAGCGCGAAAAAATGGACAAGGTGGACGGCAAAGACGTACACCTCTACGAGGTGCGCGTGGACGAATCCAACCTGGCAACAGAGGACACCGGGGCCGCTGCCGCGATCAAGGCGTGGTTCGGCAAGGTACAGGAGTACGCCGCGACGGTAGGCGGTTAAAACATAGGAGGGCGTAAAAAATGGCAAAGCGCAGCATTGTGGTAAATCAGAAACAGTATTTCCTGCCGGATCACATCGACACCCAGGCATACCTGGATTATTGCGACGTACAGGACGCGCTGGACAGCGCGACGAATTACCGCCGCAAACACTTTGAACAGATGGCCCAGGCCGTCTGTCATGTGTACGGCGATCAGTTTACCCTGGACGACGTGCTGGCCCCTGTATACGGGCTGGAACCGTCGCAAATTCTCACCGAGTTTGCGGCGCTGGAATTTTATGTGATGGAGCGCGTAAACAAGAGCGTGGAGACTATCACGGTAAATTTTACGAAAGAGGCTTGACCCCGGAGGTTGAGCTACAACGCGCGGGAGCTTGCAGCACGGCGGAAAACGCGACGGTGCTGCAAGCCCGCCTTTATTGTGACTATATGCGCCGGATCGAGGCGGCGAAAACCTCCGGCCAGGCAGTACGCGAAAATTTGCAGCTGCTGGCCGAATTTTTCAACACCTCCCGGCGGGTTATATACAGCGAAAGCGCGGACGACCTCCTGCTGGCGGCCAAAACGCTGCATTTTGTTATGCAGCAGATCGTCCTGCCAAAATTTGCGGCTTTGTCGCCAGAGCCGCCGGAACCTATCGAAAAATCAATTTTTGACGACTACGACGCGGAACAGGACGCCCAGGCGGGCTATGTGGACGAAACCGCAGACCGCTGGCTGATCTGCAAGCAGAACGTCGAGGCGGTCACACGCCTGGCGATCCGCGTTCTGCGTGAAAGCTACACAGACGTGCAGCGCGAACCGCTGGGCCGTCTGCTGGAGTACGTCGCCTACGAGATCGAACACACCGAAAAATAGCGAGGTGAGCAAAGCATGAGCGCCGGGGCGAACGTCAAGGTATCGGCCAACAGCTCCACATACCAGCAGGCCCTCAAAGCGGCCCGCGACAGCACGAAAGAACTTGCAAGCCAGTTCAGCCTGGCAAGCACCCAGGCCAAGCTGTTTGGCAGCACCACCGACCAGCTGAAAGCAAAGCAGCAGGAACTAACCGCGAAAATTAAGGCCCAGAAAGAAATCACCAGCCTACACCACACAGAGGTGGAGCGCTTAACCAAAGTGTTGAGCAACCAGAAAAGCCGCCAGCAGGAGCTGGCGGCCCAGCTGCAAACCACAAAGGCCGCCTATGAGGCAGAGAAAAAGGCCACGGGCGAGAACAGCGACAGCACCCAGGAGCTGGCAAAACAGGTGAAAGACCTGGAAAGCCAACAGAAAAAGCTGGACAGCCAGATCGGCAGCACCGAGGGCAAACTCCAAAAGGCTACGATAGCCGAAAACAACAGCCAAAAAGCAACCCTGGAGCTGGAGAAAGCACTGGAGGACACCAACAAAAAGCTGAAAGACGCCGCCCTGGACGAGTTTGCAAAAGGGCTTGACAAGGTAACGGACAAGCTGGAGAAAGCCCAGAAAGCGGCCAACGTCGTGTCCGGCGCTGCCGTGGCCGCTGGCACTGCTGCGGTGGCTGCATGGGACGAGGTAGACAACGGCGCGGACAACGTGATAAAAGCCACGGGCGCGACGGGAGAGGCTGCCGAAGCCCTGGAACAGACCTATAAAAACGTGGCGTCCTCTTTTGCTGCGGACTTTGACACGATAGGCTCCACACTGGGCGAGGTAAACACCCGCTTCGGCTACACGGACGAGGCCGCCGAGGCTTGCACAACTAAGTTTCTGAAATTTTCGGAGATCACGGGAACCGACGCTGTGCAGGCGGTGCAGCTGGTATCGCGCGCAATGGGCGACGCGGGCATAGAGGCGGACGACTACGGCACACTATTGGATCAGCTGGCCGTGGCCGCCCAGGCGTCCGGCATCAGTGTTGACACCCTCACTTCCTACATAACGAAATACGGCGCGCCAATGCGTGCGCTGGGCTTTGATACGGCGTCCTCTATCGCTATTTTCTCCCAGTGGGAAAAATGCGGCGTAAACACCGAGATTGCGTTCTCTGGCATGAAAAAGGCGATCAGCACCTGGAGCGCAGAGGGCAAAGACGCCCGTGTGGAATTTCAGAAAACGCTGGACGAGATCGCGGCCTGTCCAGATATTGCCAGCGCCACAACGAAAGCTATTGAGGTTTTCGGAACTAAGGCTGGCCCAGACCTGGCCGACGCAATCCAGGGCGGGCGCTTTGAATACTCCCAGTTTTTGGACTTGATCGAAAGCAGCGCGGGAACGGTAGAAACCACATACAACGGCGTGGCCGACAACGCCCAGAACGTGCAGATCGCCATGAACAACTTAAAACTGGCGGGCGCAGAGCTGGGCGACACAATCCAGGAGAGCGCCACCCCAGTTTTGGAGAAAGTAACCGAAATTCTGCGCGACGTGACACAGTGGCTACAGAACGCCGACGACGACACAAAGCAGAACGTAGTCACCGTCGGGCTACTGGTCGCCGCGCTGGCCCCTGCTACTGCTGGCCTCACGGCAATGGTTAAGGGCGTGCGCTCTGGCATTGACGCCTACAAGCTGATCCGCGACGGCATAAGTGCGGTGGCGGCAGCACTGACCGGGGAGACTGCGCAGAAGATCGCAGCCACGGCAGCAACAACGGCCCACACCGTTGCAACTGGCGCGGCCACAGTAGCCCAGAACGGGCTTGCGGCGGCCCAGGGCGCACTAAACGCTGTTATGGCTGCAAATCCTATTCTGTTGGTAGTGGCCGCTCTGGCGGCGCTGGGCGTGGGCCTGGTGCTGGCCTACAATAACTGCGAGGAATTTCGCGCGGGCGTGGACGCGGCCATAGGCAAGGTGAAAGAAGTATTTTCAAATTTTGCCCGGGGCGTGGGCGACGCAATCACAACCGCAAAACAGCACCTGGCCGACCTCAAAGAAAACTGCACCACAAAAATGCAGGAAATCGGCCAGACGATCAGCACGAAATGGAACGAGGCCAAACAGAAAACCACGGAAACCTGGCAGAACATCCAGCAGACTGTGGGAAACAAGCTCCAGAGCGTGCGCACTGATACCCAGCAGAAACTGGAGAGCGTCAAGCAGACAATGGCAACCGCCCTGCAAAATATGCAGAGCAACACCCAGCAGCGCCTGGCAGCGATCCAGCAAGCGTACAGCAGCCACGGCGGCGGCGTGCGCGGCGTGGTAGCGGCCTATATGACGGCGATCCGCCAGAACTACCAGAGCGCCTACGACGCTATAAACAACATGACCGGGGGCCGCTTTGGCAATATCCTGGACACGATCCGCAGCCGGATGAACTCCGCCCGCGACGCGGTAAGCAACGCAATAAGCCAGATCAAGGGCTTTTTCAATTTTTCGTGGAGCCTCCCGCACCTGGCAATGCCGCACCCGCGCGTAAGCGGTAGCTTTTCACTTAACCCGCCCAGCGTGCCGTCCTTTAGTATTGACTGGTACGCCACGGGCGGCATTATGAAGAACCCCACCGCCTTTGGCGTCAACGGCTCCCGCCTCATGGTAGGCGGAGAGGCTGGAGAAGAAGCTATCCTTCCTCTGGCTCCGTTCTACACGCAGCTGGAGCAGATGCTGGACAACAAGGTAACGGCAGCGCTTAAAGCTATGCGCGTTGTGGTTTATGTGGAGAACAAACTGGACGGGGACGACCTCACCGCAAAAGTAACACCGCGCGTTTCCTCCGCTCTGGCCGACGAGGCGGAAAGGATCAGATAAATGAAAATTAACGGCGAAAACCTGGCCCGCTACCGCACCACGCAGCTGACCGTCGCTTTCGGCCCGCCACAGGACGGCGCGGGCTATGAGTGGCCGGACGGTATGCTGGCCCCGATCAGTGACCCGGTGACGCAGAAATGCGGCACTTGCACGGTAGAGCTGTTGATCCGGGGTGAGAACCGCAACGAAATAACCAGAACCGCGTCTACGCTGCACGGCCTATGTCTGCCCGGCCCGGTAGAGTTAAAGCTGGACGGCTACAAAGGGACATACAAGGGCTATCTGGTGGGGTTTAAGCCGGAGAAAACGATCACGCCGAAAGCCTACAGGGTAAAGGCGACCTTTGAGGGCTGGCTCCAGGACACCCCGGTAAAACTGGCATATACAGGCCAGACACAGGCGACGCTGCACCGCGTCGGCTCCCGCCCGGCGGCGTGCGTCCTCACGATCACGCCACGGGCAGACGTGGCCACGCTCACTATGACAGGCTGGGGCGTCCATGATCTGGTCGTGAAAAATCTAAAATCCGGGCATAGCGTTGTTATTGACGGCACAAATGGGCTAATTACCCAAGACGGGCAGAACAAAGCGCCGGACGTGACACTCTGGGCGCTGCCCGCTATGGACTGCAAGCAGCGGACAATCACATGGGATAGTGCGGACTGCGACATAGCGGTGGAATATACCCCGCTGTGGTTATGAGAAAGGAGGCGGGCGGCATTGCTGCTGGAACTTTACGACAAAAGCCATAAAAAGCTGGCAAACCTCACCGGGACGAAATCGCCGCATATACAGCGCACGCTGGAATACGGCGACGAAACACTGGACTTTTACTACCCGGCAAGCGGCCCATGGCTGGGCCAGATCGCGGCGGAGTGTTACGTCCGCACGGATCGCCAGGAGTACGTAGTCAAGGCGGTGGAGAAAAGCACCGCAAGCGCCTGGCGCAAAATTTCTTGCGCCCTCAACATCGAAGAACTGGAGGGTACACCATTTCAAGATTTTGAAACCGTAGAGCAAACCGTCAAAGCTGCGGCAGAGTTTGCGCTGGCCGGGACGGGCTGGACGGCGGATGCAGACGCCAACATAACGAAAAAGCGCACGATCCGCAAAGAGGACGACACCACGGCCTGGGAGGTCGTGAAGCAGATTGTAACCACCTACCGGCTGGAGCTGGAGATCGACGCCGTAAACAAGCGGCTGAAATTCCACACCCGGCGGGGCCGGGATCGCGGCGCATATTTTATCGAGCGGCTGAACCTCCGCAGCCTGGGCGTTAAAACGTCCAGCTATGGATTTTATACCCGCCTTATTCCCATAGGAAAAGACGGGCTGCACCTCTGGCGAGACGGCCAGAACTACATAGAGAACCACCAGTACAGCGACAAGGTTATAACGTCGATATGGCGCGACGAGCGTTACACGGTAACGGCTGCGCTGCTGGAGGACGCCCGGGCCAGGCTGGACGAGGCCAGCGCCCCAGCCCGCGCTTATACTGCGGAACTGGTAGACCTGGCCGCCCAGAGCGATAAATACAATGCACTGGCCTACGATCTGGGCGACGCCGTGCTGCTGGTGTCTGAAAAGACCGACGAGCGCGAAAAGCAGCGCATAGTCAAGCTGGATGAATACCCGGACGACCCGCTGGCAAATAAGGCGGAACTCTCCAACGTCAAGCAGACATTCGCACAGCTGCAAAAGACCGAGGCGGAAATGGCAACTGCCGACGCCGTGGCAATCGCCACAAAGCGCACAAAGAAAGTGCTGCGCGACGACTACCTCACCAAAGAAGAAACAAAGGTAGCGATCAGCGCTATGGCGGAAAGCATAGAGCTGGAAGTATCTAAAAAATACCTCACCGTGGCAAGCGGTGAGGCAGCCATAAACAAAGCGCTGAAAGACGGCAAAGCGTACACCGATGGCAAGCTGACAGAATACTCAACCACCGAGGAAACAAAGAGCCTTATTTCCCAGTCTGCCGAGCAGATCACCGCCGAAGTCTCCAAGACCTACGCAACAACAGCCAGCGTCGAGAAGTCGCTGGACACCATCCAGGCCGCCGCCAAGTCCGCCCAGGAGACGGCAGACAAGGCCAACAACGATGCAGCCAACGCACAGGCCGCAGCGGATAAAGCGGCCACAGACGCTGCCGCAGCCGCCGCAGAGGCGGACAAAGCCAAACAGGCCGCAGCAGACGCCGAAACAAACGCCGCAGCAGACGCCCAGGCAAAAGCGGACGCCGCCCAGGCCGCAGCGGAAAAGGCGGCAGCAGCAGACGCCCAGGCGAAAGCCGCAGCAGCAGAGGCAGCGGCAAAACAGGCGGCGGCAGTAGACGCCCAGAAAAAGGCGGATGCGGCACAGGCCGCCGCGAACCAGTACACGGACACGCGGCTCACGAAATACTCCACCACCGAGGAAACAAAGAGCTTTATTTCCCAGTCTGCCGAGCAGATCAGCACGGAAGTTTCCAAAACCTACGCCACAAAAACAGCTGTGACAGAATCGGTGGCAAGCCTCCAAGCTGCCGCCGCACAGGCCCAGCAGACCGCCGACAAGGCGAACACGGACGCAGCCAACGCCCAGGCCGCAGCGGATAAAGCGGCCACAGACGCCGCCGCAGCCGCCGACAGATGAACGCAGGCTGTGCAGGCTCGATGGTGTACATGATCGCAGTAGTCGGCGTTTCGCTGGTGCTGTCGATTGCAGCGCTGTTCATGGCAAACGACATTTTTGCCTTTGTCAAGGCGGATGCGGTCAAGGAGATCACGGTTTCGGAGAACACCTCGGTATCCTCGTTCGCCAAGGAGCTGGACGACCAGGGCGTTATCAATTATCATTCGGTGTTCAAGCTGTATCTGACGCTCAAGCACCAGACCGATACCTCGGTTCTGGCAGGCGCCTATCAGCTGAACCCGTCGATGGACTACGGTCAGATCGTAGATGCGCTGGCCAACACCGCAAGCACGGAGACCGTGCAGATTACCATTCCGGAGGGTTATTCCATCTCGCAGATCCGTCAGGTGCTGCTGGACAACCATATCTGCACCGAGGATGCGCTGGATGAGGTGCTGAATGACTATTCCTTCAAGCACGATTTCCTTGAGGATGAAAAACCGGCCGCGGAAGGCTGGCTGGAAGGCTATCTGTTCCCGGATACCTATGAGGTATACAAGGGCAATGCTGCGGTTGTCGATACCATCAACAAGATGCTCAACAACTTCGGCAACAAGTATGACGCGGACATCAAGTCCGGCGCGGAGAATCTCGGCCGCTCGATGCACGATATTG
>ERZ826613.644-NODE-644-length-48548-cov-3.898893_pt1 | contig 48548 bp, 46 predicted proteins | sample MGYA00519925_ERZ826613 | MGnify/ENA primary metagenome ERZ826613 (study PRJEB31778, sample SAMEA3449236) | human gut metagenome | biome: human gut; feature: human-associated habitat; material: faeces | place: United Kingdom | collected 2010/2012 ... | reverse complement strand
TTCGAGGGCTACTGCCACTGCCGTCTGTATTATAAGGAGAAGTAAGGCCTGTCCCCCGGTTCACATTGAACCGGGGGATTTTTTCGCCCGGCGGAGGAGTGCATCATGCCGGTATAATTCCAGCAAATGACAGGGATGTTTGTCGATAATGACATAATTTAGCGCAATTCTGCGTTTTTATGCATTATAGACGATTATAAACGGCATGTTTTGTTGAATTCACAGAAAGCTAACAAGTTGATGAGATTTTTGTTGCATGGTGCAATATTTGCGAGTAAAGTAGTGAAGTACCCGGCAGGAATCCGGGAAAAAAAGAAGGAGAAAAGCATATGGAAATTCAAATTCTGCCCCTGATCATCGTTGTTGCATATCTGGTGGGCATGCTGACCGTGGGCGCCGTGGTCAGCAAGGTCCAGATCAAGAATGCCAAGGACTACATGGTGGCCGGACGCCGCATGGGCCTGTTCATGGTGGCGTTCTCCCTGTCCGCCAACAACATCGGCGGCGGCTGCACCACGGGCCTGGCCCAGAAGGCCTTCGGCGACTGGGGCCTCAGCGCCGTGTGGTACGTCCTGGCGGCTTCCATCGCCATGATTCCCCTGGCCTACTTCGCTCCCAAGATCCGCAAGACCATGGCCGTGACCATCCCCGAGGTGGTGGGCCGCCGGTTCGGCAAGTTCTCCAGCAACTTCACGGCTATCCTGTCCGTGCTGTCGCTGTTCTGCCTGACCTCCTCCCAGATCGCCGCCTCCGGCGGCGTCATCAACGCCCTGATCCCCTCCATTCCCCTGAATGTGTGCCTGATCTTCGCGGGCATCGTCATCATTCTGTACACCACCATGGGCGGCATGATCGCCGACCAGATCTCCGACCTGGTGCAGTTCGGCATCATCCTGGTGGGCCTGGCCATCGCCACTCCCATCGTGCTGAACCATGCCGGCGGCTGGAGCGCCATCTCTGCGGCTCTGCCCGGTGAGAAGCTGAACCTGACCCAGATCGGCTGGGCTTCCATCATCGGCTACATTTTCAACTACTTCTGCACCTTCCTGGCCGGTCCCGAGATGGTCTCCCGCTTTGAGACCGCCAAGGACGAAAAGACCGCCAAGAACGCTGCGTTTGTCTCCGCTATCCTCATGGCCGCCATGTCCATCTTCCCCACCCTGCTGGGTCTGGCTGCCTTCGCTCTGCAGGATCAGCTGCCCGGCCTGGCCGAGAACGGCAGCAACGCCATGATGATCGTCACCGGTCATTATGCCCCCGGTGTGGTGACGGGCCTGATCTCCGCCGCCATCATCTGCGCCACCATGTCCTCCGCCGACTCCAACCTGCTGTGCATGTCCACCATGATCATCAACGACCTGTACACCGGTCTGGGCGGCAAGAAGCAGCTGACGGACAAGCAGACCATCTTCTATACCCGGGCCTGCAACGTGCTGTCCGCTGTTGTGGCCATGCTGATCTCTCTGTTCGGCGTGTCTATCGTGGCCATGAACACCTTCGCCTTCGGCATTCGCTGCGCCGGTCCCTTCGCCGCATATGGCCTGGGCCTGGCAGTGCCCAAGGCCACCAAGAACTCCGGTATCATCTCCATCATCTGCGGCACCATCGCCTTTGTGGTGTGGCAGATCGTGGGCGGCGGCGGCACCTGGATGTTCCTGATGCCGGTGGTGGCCGGATGCCTGGTGAGCACCATCTCCTTCTTTGTGGTCAACTGGATCGAGTGGGGCCGCGGCGTGGCTCCCGCCCCCAGCGCCTATCTGACTGACGAGGAAGTCGCCAGAAAGATCGCTGAGGAGTCTGCCGGCCGGTAAAGCATCCCAAATCGAACAACAGCCCCTGCGGGAAAATCCCGCAGGGGCTGTCTAACATAAGGGGCAGTTTTTAAATTTCAAGATATCCCTTGAGCACCTTCAGGGTGTTCCACACGCCGTCGATATGGCTGCGCTCATAGCCGTGGCTGGCGTAGACGCCGGCGCCGATAAGCCCGTGGCGCAGGTCGTTTCCGGCAGACAGGGTGGCCTCCACATCGGAGCCGTAGTGGGGGTACACATCCACGGCGTAGTCGGCCTTTTCCCGCCGGGCGGCGTCAATGAGCCTGCCCACCACCTCATAGCTGTAGGGGCCGCCGGAGTCCTTGGCGCAGATGGACACCTGCCGCTCGGTGCAGCGCAGACCGTCGCCCACGCAGCCCATGTCCACGCTGATGGCCTCGGTGACGCCCTGGGGCACGCTGGCGGCTCCGCCGTGGCCCACCTCCTCATACACCGTCACATGGGCGTATACCCGGCGGCGGGGGGTGAGGTCCTTGTCCTTCATGAACTTGGCCAGGCCCAGCAGAATGCCCACGGACAGCTTGTCGTCCAGGAAGCGGCTCTTGATATAGCCGGAGCCGGTGATCCGGGTCCGGGGCTCGAAGCAGACGATGTCGCCCACCTCCACACCCAGAGCGCGGGTATCATCGGCGGACTTCACGTCCTCGTCCAGCACCACCTCGCAGGTGTCATAGCTGCGCTTGGCGTTGGCATATTCGCCGTTGACGTGGACGGAGGCGTTGCACAGCTGGAAGGTGCCCTCGATGACCCGGCCGGAACGGGTGTAGACCCGGACGTTCTCCGCCTCGCCGTTTTCCGGACGCATACCGCCCAGGGCCGTCAGCCGCAGGCGGCCGGTGCCCTTGATCTCCGCCACCATGCCGCCCAGGGTGTCGGCATGGGCCTCCAGCAGCAGGCCGTCATTCTCGTCGCTGCCGCCCAGGTCGATGAGAACGCCGCCCTTGACGGTGGTCCGGGCCTCATAGCCCAGGGACCGGAAGGCGTTCAGCACCCACTCCGCCGCCTGCCGGGTGAAGCCCGTGGGGCTGTCGATGGCCAGCAGCTCCACCGCCTGGTGGGCGGCATATTCCGCATAGGTACGTTCCATAGTTGAATCCTCCTGTTATTTGATCTTTTCCCAGCAGCCGGACCGCAGGGAACCGGCAGCCACCGGGCAGTCCAGCCGCTCCGCCAGCTGCCGGGCCAGGGGACGCTCCTCCTCCTGGTCCACCTGGTTTACGAAAACCTGGTCATGAAATCCCTCCCGGGCGGCCACCCGGGCCGCGATGGCCGGGGTCACGGGCCGGTTTTCCGGCACACCGGCCAGCCGGGCATACAGGGCCGGACGATGGGCCGCAACGCTGATGGGACGGCCGAAGCCGTCGGCTCCCAGCACCAAAATGGTGGTGTTGCGCCGGGGCGGCAGCACCGGCTCGTGCTTTTCGTGGCCCTTGAAGGGCTTTCCGGCGGAGCCGTCCGCCTCCACCAGGGTATAGTCCGCCAGGGCGTCCCAGCCCTCAAAGCCCGGGGACACCAGCTTGCCCTGGGCCGACGGGACCCCCAGACACACCAGGCCCTCCCGGGCCAGAATTTCCCGGGCGGTATCCGGGTCCTGGGCCACGGCGATGCCGGTGGGGGGCCAGATCTTGGTGGTGGTGGTCACCGCCACGGTGCCCCGCTCCCGCAGCTCCCGGGCCAGGTGATACATCAGGGTAGTCTTGCCGCCGCCGCCGATCAGGGCGGTGACGCCGGGCCGGATGTCCAGCAGGTCGCATAGCTTATCCACTTTCTCACTCTCCCTTTGCGCCGCGTGTGCGGCAGGGCCATTGTATCACAGAGCGGTGGAAAAATCCACCCATATTTCCGCCTATTGACGCCGGGCGGTGCGGTATTCGTCGCCGGGCCGCCAGTAGGGACAGTCCCCCCGTCCGGACAGGAACCGCACCATCTCGTCCTCGTCCAGGTCCACATCGCAGATGTATTCGTCGTATTCCTCGTCGTAGTTATAAAAGCAGCAGGCTTCGCACTGGGTCATGTGCCGGGCCTCCTTTCGTCAGGATGATTATACGTCCATCGGGGGTGCTGCGTCAATAACCAGCTTGTCAAAAAGGTTTTTTTGACAAGCTGCGTGCGGTTTTTCCGAACTGAAAAATTCTGAAAAACCTGCGATTGCAAACGAAAAACACCACTGATGGGTTTCTTTCGTAACGATCTTCCTTTCCGATGGCGGAAGATTTCCGGTTTTTCCGACAGCCTCCAGAATATTTATCAACAGAAAGTTTACAATTATTCGAATTTAGTGCTTGATGAAAATATAAAAATCAAATATAATCATGAGTGGAGAGGGTCTTACCTCCCGTGCCTATGAAGTGAGCGTGCATCCGGGTAAAGAGGGCGGATGCACGCTCATTTCCTTTATTTTCTCAGCTCCCGCAGCTGAAGCTCCACGTCTCCGATGAGGTACAAGGACCCGTAGCACAGCACCGTGCCGTCAGGCCCCGCCTGCTCCAGGGCCAGGGCCACCCCCTCCCGGATGGTGCCGCAGGCCGTGGCGGAACAGCCCAGCTCCCGGATATAGGCCGCCAGCTCACCGGCAGGCAGGGACCGGGGGTTATCCGGCGTCACCGTGATGAAGGAGTTGGCGTAGGGCGCCACGCCCCGGTACATGCAGTGGTAGTCCTTGTCCTGCATGACCCCGGTCAGCACCGTCAGGGGCCGCCCGGGCAGATAGTCCCGGATGTTCTGCTCCAGGGCCTGGATGCACTGGGGATTGTGGCCGCCGTCGATGATGAACAGCGGATCATGGCCGATGATCTGGAACCGGCCAGGCCAGTCGGTGGAGGCCAGCCCCCGGCGGATATGGGAGTCGGTAATGGCCCAGCCCCGAGCCTGAAGCACCCGGATGGCCGTCAGGGCCACGGCGGCGTTGCACAGCTGGTGCCGTCCCAGCAGAGGCAGGTGCAGGCCGTCCAGGTCCTCCCAATCGAAAACCTGGCCCTCCAACCCGGCCTTTTCCAGACGGATGCCGTCAAAATCCGCCAGGTGCAGGGGTACGCCCAGACCGGCGCACCGCTGGCGGATGATCTCCTCCGCGGCGGCGGACTGGCGGTACAGCACCGCGTCACAGCCGGGCTTGATGATCCCGGCCTTGGTGGCGGCGATTTTTTCAATGGTGTCCCCCAGATACTGGGTGTGGTCCAGGCCGATGTTGCAGAACACGGCGGCCTCCGGGGCGGGGATCACGTTTGTGGCGTCAAATTCGCCGCCCATGCCCACCTCGCACACCACGATATCGCAGTTGTGCCGGGCGAAATAGGCGAAGGCGATGGCCGTGACCATCTCAAACTCCGTGGGGTGAGGGTCCAGGGAGTCCGCCAGAGGGCGGACCTGGGCCGTGATTTCGCACAGCTCGTCGTCGGTGATCTGCTGGCCGTCCACCTGCATGCGCTCGTTGAACCGGATCAGGAAGGGCGAGGTGTACAGGCCCGTGCGATAACCGGCTGCCCGAAGGATACTGGCCATCATGGCACAGGTGGAGCCCTTGCCGTTGGTGCCGGTGACGTGGATGAACTTCATGTCCTTCTGGGGATCCCCCATCAGTGCCAGCAGCGCCCGGATGCGCTCCAGCCCCGGGATGCTGCTGCGCCAGCAGACGGCGTGGATATAGGACAGGGTTTCGTCAATGTTCATTGTATATCATTTCCTTTCGACTGCACCGGCGGCAGGCCCACGGCCCGCAGAGCGCCGGAGCGCTGCAGAAGCCACACCACCAGCACGTCCAGGATCCCGGTGATGGCAAACTGCACGCTGCGGGCCGCCAACCGGGTGAGAAAGTACGCGGCTTTCGCGCCGCCGCCATAGATCATGGCCAAAGCGAAGCTCTGGTACAGGATGGACCCCAGAACCACCGCCGGCAGGAACGCCAGAGCCAGCCGCAGGGGGCTGCACCTGCGGGTCAGCCAGGGCCGGAAGAAGCCGGCGCACAGGCCATACAGGATCGGGGGCACGCAGAAAATCGGGTTGTAGCCATAGGGGGAGAACAGGCAGCCGATGAAATCGGCGGCGAAGCCTGTCAGGGCCCCGGGCAGCGGCCCGAAAAGCATCCCGGCCAGGAAGATGGGCACCGCCTCCAGGGAGAAGCGGGTCACCTCGTTGGGGGTGGGGATCAGGAACCGGGCCAGCACCACGCTGACGGCGGTCAGCAGGGCGCAGGTGACCATGGCCCGCACGGGCCACTTGGGTCTGCCGTGGGCAGATGCATGGGTGTGACGTTCAGACATAAAAAATACCTCCTAATTCGGGTAAAAATTGGGAGGAGGTTGGGGAGTATGCACTTGTCAGGGCGCGAACCCCCGGGCCGGCTGCCAAAGCGGATGCGAAGACGGCACCGCGGAGACAGGTCTCCTTCGTCCGGCGGCAACCTCCCATCCGACCGGCACTTAACGCGCCGCTTCTACTCTTGCAGCAAAAGCCAGTCATGATTATACAGAAGCCGCCGGGAAAAAGCAAGGGAAATCGGAAAAAATGCCGAATCCTTCGGGGAAGGAAAGATAGGGGTTGCATTCCCGGGAATATTTGATATAATTACAGCAGATGATACAAACTGTACGCATTATTTTTCTTAATGAGGTGCTGTCATGTCCGTGAAGCTGGAGCTTTATCGTGTGTTCAAGGAGGTAGCGGAGGCCGGAAACATCACCGCCGCCGCCCAGACTCTGTTTATATCTCAGTCCGCCGTCAGCCAGTCCATCAAGCAGCTGGAGGCGGAACTGCAGACCCGGCTGTTCGCCCGGAACTCCCGGGGCGTCACCCTGACCGCCGACGGGCGGATGCTGTATGAATACGTCCGCAGCGCCATGGGCCTGCTGGAAACCGGCGAGGAGAAGCTGTCCCAGAGCCGGGACCTGCAGATGGGCCACCTGACCATCGGCGCCAGCGACACGGTGACCAGCCAGTTCCTGCTGCCGTATCTGGACCGGTTCCACCGGCAGTATCCGGCCATTCATATTCAGATCATCTCCGGCCGGAGCCACAAGGTTCTGGGCCTGCTGCAGTCCGGCAAGGTGGACATTGCCTTTGCCAGCACCCCCCAGGAGGGAGCGTCTCTGGAGACCTTCCCGTGCCTGGCCACCCACTCCATTTTCGTGGCCGGGGCGGAGTATCCCTGCGACTTCGACCATGTATACACCCTGGAGGAGATTGCCCGGTTCCCGCTGATTCTGCTGGAGCGGAAGGCCTCCTCCCGGCTGTATCTGGAAAAATACTTCCTGCAGAACGGGCTGCACCTAAACCCGGAGATCGAGCTGGGCGCCCGGAGCCTGCTGGTGGACCTGGCGGCCATCGGGTTCGGCGTGGCCGGCGTCACGGAGGAGTTTGTCCGCCGGGAACTGGAAAGCGGCCGCCTGCGGAAGCTGCGCACGTCCTTTGATATCCCGCCCCGCAGCGTGGACCTGTGCGTGCTGCGGGACGTGCCCCTGACGTCTGCGGCCCAGCGCTTCAGCGATTTTATCCGGGAGAACCTGCGCCGGGGGTGATCCCCGTCATATGTGACAAAAGCCGCCCCGGAAATGCCGGGAACTTCGCCCTTTCGACCCCTTGCTTTTGCGGCGTGAATAGGGCAGAATAGAGTCATTATTCACAGCAATGTGAGATTTATAGGAGGAATTTATGGAACTGCTGAAGGAGCGCATCCGCCGGGAAGGTAAGGTCCTGCCCGGCAACATCATCAAGGTGGACGGTTTCCTGAATCACCGGGTGGACACCGCCCTCATGAGCCAGCTGGCCGATGAGTTCGCCAAGTATTTCGACGTGAAGGACATCACCATGGTGCTGACGGCGGAGGCCAGCGGCATCCCTCTGGCCACCGTGTGTGCCCAGAAATACGGCGTTCCCATGGTATTCGCCAAGAAGGCCAAGAGCGACAACATCGAGGGCGGCCTGTATCAGAGCGAGATCTTCTCCTATACCTATAAGAAAAAGGTTACCCTCATTGTGGCCCAGGAGTGGCTGGGTCCCAACGACCGGGTGCTGATCATCGACGACTTTATGGCCAAGGGCTATGCCATGCAGGGCCTGATCGACATCGTCAAGGCCGCCGGTGCAGAGCTGGTGGGCATCGGCGTGGCCGTGGAGAAGGGCTTCCAGCATGGCGGCGACGCCCTGCGGGAGAAGGGCTATCCCATCCACTCCCTGGCCGTCATCGAGGAGGCTACCCCCGACCACATCACCTTCCGGGAGGATGACCCCGTATGAAAAAGGTTTTAGTGCTGGATTTCGGCGGCCAATACAACCTGCTGGTGGCTCGCCGCGTCCGTGAGTGCGGCGTATACTGCGAGATCAAGTCCTTCCGCATGACCATGGATGAGGTCCGTGCCTTTGCTCCGGACGCCATCATTTTCACCGGCGGCCCTGCCACGGTGTTCGACCAGGGTGCTCCCATGATCGACCCGGAGATGCTGTCTATGGGCGTGCCGGTGCTGGGCATCTGCTACGGTTTGCAACTGATGATGCACCTGCTGGGCGGCCAGTGCTGCAAGGCCGACACCCGGGAATATGGCAAGACGGAGCTGACCCATACGGATTCCCCGCTGTTTGACGGCGTGCCGGAGACGGCTGTGTACTGGATGAGCCACGGGGTGGAGGTGGAGCACCTGGCCCCCGGCTTCGAGATCATCGCCTCCACCGAGGGCTGCCGCCATGCGGCGGTCCAGTGCCTGGAAAAGAAGCTCTACGGCGTGCAGTTCCACCCGGAGGTGGTGCATACCGAGTATGGCCGCCAAATTCTGGAGAACTTTCTGTATAAGATCTGCGGCTTCCGGCCGGAGTGGACCATGGCGTCCTATCTGGAGGAGGCTGTGGCCCAGTGCCGGGAGAAGATCGGCAATGGCCGGGTGCTGCTGGCTCTGTCCGGCGGCGTGGACAGCTCCGTGGCCGCCGCGCTGCTGCAGCGGGCGGTGGGCCGTCAGCTGACGTGCATCTTTGTGGACCACGGCCTGCTGCGCAAGGACGAGGGCGACCAGGTGGAGCATGTGATGACCAAGCAGTTCAACGTGGACGTCCGCCGGGTCAACGCCGGTCCCCGTTTCCTGAGCAAGCTGGCCGGTGTCACGGACCCCGAGCGTAAGCGGAAGATCATCGGTGAGGAGTTCATCCGCGTGTTCGAGGAGGAAGCCAAGAAGATCGGCGCCGTGGACTTCCTGGCCCAGGGCACCATCTATCCCGATGTGGTGGAGTCCGGCCTGGGCGGCGAGTCCACCGTCATTAAGAGCCACCACAACGTAGGCGGTCTGCCTGACTGCGTGGATTTCAAGGACATCGTGGAGCCTCTGCGCCGCCTGTTCAAGGATGAGGTGCGGCAACTGGGCCTGGAGCTGGGCCTGCCGGAGCAGCTGGTGTGGCGTCAGCCCTTCCCGGGTCCCGGCCTGGCCATCCGCGTCATCGGCGAGATCACCGAGGAAAAGCTGTCCATCCTTCGGGATGCCGACGCCATTTTCCGGGAGGAGATGGCGCTGGCCGGTCTGGACCGCACCACCAGCCAGTATTTCGCCGTGCTGACGGATCTGCGCAGCGTGGGCGTCATGGGCGACGAGCGCACCTATGACTATACCCTGGCCCTGCGTGCGGTGCAGTCTCAGGACTTTATGACCGCCACCTGGTCCCGTATCCCCTACGAGTTGCTGGACAAGATCTCCGGCCGCATCGTCGGCGAGGTGAAGCACATCAACCGGATCGTCTACGATATCACCTCCAAACCCCCCGCGACGGTGGAGTGGGAATAAATATTTAGTGTTTTTGGAATCCTGAAAAGCGTTGGTAATACAGCGTTTTTCAGGATTTTTCTTTTTTAGCGGCTACAAATTGGCTACATTTGCAGCGATTTTGTAGCCAGAGGCTCACGGCATAATGCCGTCAAGCTGTCTGGCTACCTCCACCTGCTTGTTGGGGTACAGGTGACTGTACGTGTCCATCGTTGTCTGTACCTTTTCATGTCCGAGCCGCTCCGCGATCAGCAGCGGAGAGAAGCCCATCTCCACCAGCAAGCTGGCGTGGCTGTGTCGAATGTCATGCACCCGTATCCGCTTCACGCCCGAAGCCTTGCAGCCATACTCCATTTCGTGGTATAGAAAGCTCTTGGTGTAGGGAAAGAGCCTGTCGTCCTTTTGCAGCCCGTAGCAATGGGACATATACTCCTGCAAACAGTTGCAAAGGCCGTCGGGAATAGGGATAGTACGGATGCTTTTCGGTGTTTTCGGAGTGGTGGTAATATCCTCTTTGCCGAGGCGCTGATAGCTCTTGTTCACCGTCAGGGTCTTCTTCTCGAAGTCGATGTCCGACGGTGTGAGTGCCAGCAGCTCTCCCTCCCGAATCCCCGTGTAGTACATGGTCATGAATACCGTGTAGCTGGCGGGACGGTCTTTCATGCTCTCGATAAATGTCTGGAACTCGTCCTTTGTCCAGAACAGCATTTCATCGGCTTTCTTCTTGCCCATGCTCCCCGCCTTGTGGCAGGGATTTTCTTTCAGCCCATAGTATTTGACTGCGTAGTTGAAAATCGCCGTGAGCTGGTTGTTGATGCACTTGAGATAGGTCTGGGCGTAAGGCTTTCCGTTTTCATCCCGGTAGCTGGTCAGGGAGTTCTGCCATTGGCGCACGTGAGTGGGCTTGATCTCGTTCAGCGGGATTTTCTTGAAGAAAGGCGTTACCTTCAGGTCGATCAGCCATTTCTTGCTGGCAACGGTTGAGGGCTTGAGGCGGTGCTCCATATCCTTGACATACAGAGAGATGAAGTCACCGAAGGTCATGCCGAGGCTGCCCGTGGATTGGCTGATAAAGTCACGTTCCCATTGCAGGGCTTCCTTCTTGGTGGCAAAGCCACGCTTCTTCTTGTGGATGGTCTTGCCTGTCCAGTCCGTCACGCGGATCTGGGACATCCAGCGACCGGTGTCGCCGTCTTTTGTTACTGACATTTTTACCTCCTTCCCTCAAGAATCAGGCTTTGATCAGGTTATTCACTCGTTACTCTCGCTTTTACCGTATTCCTTTTCCAGAAACTCCGTCCGCTTTGCGATTCGCTCATCGCGGTCAAGCTCCTCTGGCTCTGTGCATTTGACTGCGTTCGCGGCGTAATATGCCAAAGTCTGCTCCTTCCAGCGCTTATATGCTGCCTGCGTGGAGTTATAGGCGCGAAGCTCGCTGCGCTCGTCCTCCCACTGTTCAAGAAAGAGGCACATATCCGCATTGAACTCCGCCGTGCTCTTTCCATCAAAGGAAACCGAGCACTCCCATTGCTTGCTGCGGGGCGGCTTCTGCACATTGATCTTGAAGTCGATGCCCTCTACCGTTTCCAGCTTAAAGAGGAAGTCCATCACATCAGCAAGCGTCCTGATCTGTGTCGTGCTGGATTCATACCCAAGAATATAGGTTGAGGTCGTGTCCAGCAGGTCTGCGATCTGATTGACAACGGCAATCGACACTTCAATCTCTCCGGTTTCGTACTTCTGTACGGTGCGGAGAGATTTTTTCAGCATCTGTGCCAGCTCGGTCTGGTTCAGCCCTTTGCGTTTTCGGAGCTGCTTGATTCTCTGCCCAATGGCGGGATAATCGAAATTGTCCATGTCTGATTCACCTCGTCCATATCATATCACAGAATAAAGCGAATTGCAAGTACATATTTTATTTTCTAAAGGCTTGACAGATGTATCTTGTATGCGTATAATAGAATATGTACTCAAAATGCGTATTACAAAGAATTTGAAGAAGGGAGTGCGAATAGAAGATACGCAGACCGAGGCAGATCACTTTGAAACAGGAGGTACTATGAGAGCACAGTTTATCACAGCGGCAGAGGTGGCGGAGATCATGGGCATCAGCCGCAGCAAGGCGTATCAGATTGTCCGGGAAATGAACAGAGAGCTGAAATCCCAGGGCTATCTGACCGTTGCCGGAAAATGCCCTGCCCAGTATTTCAAGCAGAAGTTCTACGGCTTCCAGATTCCCGGAGGTGAGCGAAATGGCGGGAAATGAGAAAACGACCGCCCTCATCCCATCTGTTGGAGCAGATGGAGGGCAGCCGCCTCACAATTCAACCTACCAGAGCATACCACATGAAACCTGCGAAAGCAATCCCCCGGAGGAAAATATTGAGGAAATGCGTGAGAGAATCCGGCGCATGAACGACCCGCATTATCTTCATACGGTTTCCATGACAGAGCTGTATCAGACCGTCTACAAGAGCAGACCGCCCGTCATAGACGGTCTGCTCTACTCCGGGGCATATATCCTCGCAGGAGCGCCCAAAATCGGAAAATCATTTCTGGTAGCGCAACTTGCCTACCATGTCAGCACAGGGCAAAGGCTGTGGGGCTATGAAGTCCATCAGGGTACGGTTCTGTACCTTGCACTGGAGGATGATTTCCAGAGAATCCAGAGCCGGATGTTTATGATGTACGGCGTGGCGGATACCGCCAGCCTGCATTTTGCAACGGCAGCAAACAAAATCGGAAACGGTCTTGACGAGCAGCTTGAGAATTTCATAAAGGAACACCCCGACACGAAGCTGGTTATCATTGACACCATGCAGAAGATTCGGGAGGCCGGAGGCGAGGCTTACAGCTACGCCAGCGACTATGAGATCATCGGCAAACTCAAGCGTTTTGCAGACAGGCACAGCATTTGCATCGTTACCGTCCATCACACAAGAAAACAGCCAGCCGGAGACAGCTTTGAAACGATCTCCGGCACAACAGGACTTCTCGGTTGTGCAGACGGAGCACTCCTGATGCAGAAGAAGAAACGGACAGCATTGGAGGCCACGGTCGATGCCGTGGGGCGAGATCAACAGGATCAGATTCTATATCTGAAAAAAGATGCAGGCACGCAGATATGGAGCCTTGAACGGACAGAGAACGAACCGTATCAGGAGCCGCCCGACCCGGTATTGGATACGGTTTCCCAGCTTGTTTCCTCCGAAAGCAGAGAATGGACAGGCAGCCCGACTGAGCTTGCGGAGACGGTCAATACAGGCATGGCGGCAAATTCCCTCACCAAATACCTGAACGTTAAATCCGGAAGGCTGCTGGACGAGTACCATGTGAGGTATGAGAACAGGGCCAAACACTCCGGGCGGCAGGTGAAGCTCACCTATATGATAATTGACAATGTTGAGTACGAAGTAATCGACTGAGGACAGCGCGACGGCTGCGACGGTCGCGACGGTGGAAATGATGCCATCAAAGCAACCGTCGCAATCGTTGCGACCGTCGCGGATAGGAAAGGATAGGAAAATGAAAAGCGTACAAATCCCCTATGATCTGTTCATCGACCTCGCCATGTATCATCTGCGGGGCGAAGACGATTATGAAGAAGAAATCCGGCAGGGCTTGGAGCAAAAGCTCGACGCCATGCTGAACCGGCAGCTCTATTCCCGGTACAAAACCGCTCCCAACGAAGAAGAACGGGAGCAGGCGCGGCAGGAGTATCTTGACCGGCGTGGAGTGCCGCAGAGCTACCGATGGACTACTCCTCCTTGGGAACTGTGACAGGAGCGTGCCACGCTCCTGTTGCTGGCAGACAAGGTAACGCTGAGGATTGGGAAGTAAATGGAGATGCCTTGCTGGAGAACCCTGATTGCCATGTGGAGGACGATGTCCTTCGCAGCATTCTCACGGAGAATATGCTCGATGCAATGTGCCATTAGCATGAGCTTGGAAATGCGTCCGCCGTCGATACCCCACTCGGAGCCTTTGTCGTACTGCTTCATCCAGTAGTGAAAAACCTCACCGTTAACTCTGATGCTGCCTTCTTTCCACATAATCGTGTACCTCCGTTTGTTTTGTTGTGAGTGTATATTACCGTCATGTCCGGGATATATCCAGTCATTTCGGAGAATATACTACACAATCATTCGGAGTAAAAACTGTGTATATTACAGCGTTATTCCGGCTGGCGGCAGCGGTGAATGGAGGCGATGATCTGCTCCTGCTCATCCGGTTTTACGCCGATGGAATCGAGCGCCTCCCGTGTGCCACAATCCGGGCAGATGAGTGTTTCGTTGTCGAGCCTTGAAAGAGCCGGATGCTCCCGGTAAGCTTGCCCACACCTGGGGCAGACCGATATTCGGATGATTTTATTTTCCCTCATGATGTTCCTCCCCACATTTGAGATAAGCGTCTATCAGCACAAGTCGGTCAAAGCCAAAATCGTCGTAGCCCTGGATGCAGGTCTGCATATAAGGAATGGACGGAATGCCGATGGGCCTGTCCTCATGCATGATGTACACGAATACCCGGCGCTTACGGATTTTGCCCGTGCGGATACCCTTGATTGGTAGGGTCAACTCCTTCTTGTAATAGAAGTTCGGGAAGCCCTCGTAACGGTCCAGGGCTTTTTCATCCTCTGCGGTGACTTCCCATACAGCAACAGGAACTGAGACGCCGGACTTCTTTTCCACCGTAAGGTAAGAGCCTGTTTTGCTGCCCTTGAAAAGCAGTTCGTAATCCTTGAGAACCGATGTGCCGATGATCCGTGCCGACGGGCAGCGCATCCGCATCTGACGGACATTGAGGTTGCTGCCGTAAGCGATGTAATAGCGTTTTTCCATAAAAAATACTCCTTTCCGAAGTTGCCTTCTACCACCGAAAGCCCGCCATCAGCGGGTTCGGGGGCCTCTGGGCTGCGTCCTTCAAGCGGCTGCTCTGCCGCTGCGGAAGGCTGCATCCCCATCCAGGCGCTTCGTGAGGAGCTCTCTTGCGGTCTTGAACTCGTCGCCAATAAAGCCGAGGCGAAGGAGCCAAGTGCGCATTGCGTATTTGGGGTTCTCGTTCTGCTGGGGCTTGGGGCTTGCGGTTCTGACTGTCTTTGCCATCTGGCTCAGGGCGAGGCAGAGCTGAATGTAACTCTTGAGCTGGCCAGCGTGGAGTCCGTTCTGCTTGCCGTCTGCCGGAGCATCGAACTGGAAGAGCCGGAACTCGACCGTTCCCTTGGTGAAGGTGGCGTGGAGGTTCAGCATATGGTAGCGGCTGTCGTTGTAGTGCTGGCTTCTGCCGTAGTCGGCGTTCTGGCTGCCGTACCAAATATCAGCCAAGGCTGCCATGGTGGTGGGTTTTCTGTTGTTCAGCCGTTCCAGGAATCTGGGGTCAACCGTGCGGCAGTAGCGGCTGATGCGGCCTCTGTCGAGGTTCAGTGCGCTTGCCAGGAGGTCTTCGTGGCTTGCCATGATGTTTGCGAGGTTTCGGAGCGTTTGGGGCGTGTGCCCCTTGGCACCGATGTGGATGTGAACACCGCAGCCTCTGGTGGCATCGCTTTTTGCTCCGGCTTTGCGGAGGCGGCGAACCAGCTCCTGCAAGGTCTCCATGTCAGCGTAGGTGAGGATCGGCGTGACCATCTCGCATTTCTCGCTGTCTGGGCCCGCGATGCTGACATCCTTCTGAAATTTCCACTCGCGTCCGCTCTCATCCCAAGCCGACCAAGTGCAGTAGCCGTTGCGACAAGCGGTGTTCTCGTACCGCCCGGTACCGAAGAAGGTGGCTGCCAGCCTTGCGGCCTTCTCTCTGGTGATGCTGTTCATTTCGACCTCGACCCCGATGGTCTGCTTCTTCATTTCGGCTACCTGGTTTTCTGTTCTCTGGCTCATGTTTGTGACCTCCGTTTTGGTTTGTTTTCCCTTTCGGTAGTCACATATTACCTCTGAAAGCACACTATATCCAGTTATATCTAAGCTATAAACTACACGATCTTGTGGTTCGGAAACTGTGTATATTACAGCAGTTTACGGCAAATATCCTCCCCGTAAGCCACGCTCAGACCGCAGCCGTTATCCCAGGCAACCATGATGCTGCCGATGTCATCCACACCTCGCACGGTGCCTTTCGTGCCGACAGGCGGTGCCTGTGGGTCATCCATCTGAACAAGCTCCACACGGGTGCCGACCGGGTATTCCTTACGGATACGCTCGACCGTTTCTTTACTCGGAAATCTCATGCTGCGCACCTCCGTTTCTGAAAGCCGAAGAGCCGGAGAGGTTCTTCAGCAGGATTTTTCGAGCGGTCTTGTATTCCGCACCGATAAAGCCGAGCCGCAGGAGAAAGCAGCGGAATGCGTACTTCTCATTTTCAATCGGTTTTTCGGAAGAATTGACACGGCTTTGATTTCGTGCCATTTCGCACAGCTTGCAAATAAAGGTGTCATAGGCTTTCATCTCGTCCGGAGTTGGAGTCGCCGGGAACCAAGGAAAGGATACCTTCGTGTCCGTGATTTCCAGTGGCAGATTGCTCACGCCGAGGGCTTTTTTAATGAGATTGCCCTTGGCGGTGATGAGTGCCTTGAGGTTTTCCAGATTGTTGTCTGTGAACAGGCTCTTCGGCATGGAAATGCAGACGGCACAAGGCTCGTCCTCGGCATCGGTGTGGCTCTGGTCGATGTCAAAGCCCTCATCGTAGATGTGCTGAAGAAGCCGCTCGATGACCTCGCTGTCGGCTCTGTCGTCAAAGGACAGGCTGCCGTTTCGGTCGATGGTGAAGTAATCCACCTCATAGTTGAATGTGGGCGCACCACAGTACTTTGCGGGGACACCGAGCCAGTCGGAGATGGTCTGCACCAGCCGCTTGCGCTCCGCACCCCAGGCATTGATTGTAATCGTCATGTTCGTGACCTCCTTGATTTTTGGTAGTCACATATTACCGTCATGCTCGGCATATATCCAGTTATATCTTCACATTTCCGGTGTAGATTGTGTCGGCACATTATCGCCGCCGGACTGTGCATACCACACAATTCCGCAGAGTACGAACCATACGCACGGGAGTGCCACGCCGTTGCCCCACATCTTGTATTCCGCACTGTCGGAATACGGGTTTTTCAGCCACTTTGCGACCTGCTTGTCGGACTTCATCTTGCAGCCGGTCACTTCGGAGTAGGTCTTGAATACCTTGTGCCAAAAGTACATTTCCTCATCGGTCGGCTTTTCCGTGCCAAGGTCGGCACACCAGTTGTCCGGGAAGCCCTGAAGCCGTGCGCACTCGGTGGGTGTCAGCCGTCTGACGGTGTATCCGTTTTGGATAGCACCCGGCCCTTTTGCCACCAGCGTCGGCTGAAGCTCCTCTTCAAAGGTCGGAGCGAACTTGGCGTTCTGCCCCTGGTTGAAGGTGTCTCTGCCGATGCCGTAGCAAACGGCGGTGGGGTCTTTATAGTCACGGGCAAGGACGGTAGGAGCCTTATCTTCAGAAACCTGGGCAAAGCTGCCGGTTGTCATGGTATAGACAGCGTGGCGGTCAACGGTGTTAAGTGTAAAGCTGACATCCTCGTTGATGCCGTCACCCTGGGGACCGTTTTTGTTCTCACGACCGATCATGGAGCCTTGCAGCACAAAGGTCTGCTGCTTCGTTCCGGCATTGGCGCATACCACTGCGGAGCGGTCGCCGAGGTCACGAACCTCATCACGCTGATTTTGCGTGAAAGCAACAACGGCAATGCCGCCCTGATTGCAGGAGGGATTGCCGCCGTTGCCGTCGAGCGTCCGTGCGGTTTCCGCTTCGTAGATGCCGCTGTGGGGATTATCCGACTTCATGGCGTTGGAGTCTTTGGATGAGATGCCGAAGGGCTGAAGGACGCAGGTGAAATTGTCCTTGTCCGGCATACGCTGATTTCCTCCGGCATTCTGCTTGGTAAGGGTCGGAGAAACCTGCCCGCCGTCCCAGCCGCAAGGCTCGAACAGCGTCTGGTCATTGTTGCAGGACAGAGTCGCGGATTTGTTCTCCTGGATGAGCGGCCCCTTGCCGCCGCCTTCGCAGCCGGAGCGGATCTTCATAACAAGCGGTACATTGTTGCCGCCCGTACCCATGCGTGAGGTCAGTGTCTGCACATTCCCGTCCTCGGAAAGTTTGACTCTGCTGTCGGTCGGATAGTTTTCCAGTGCGACCGCCGCAGGAACGACCCCAGCACGGAGCGTGGGAGAGCATTCTTCCTCATAGCCGATGGTGCGGCTTTTTGCGGAATGCTCGGTGCAAAATCCTGCCGACTCCATCACGCAGGGCGGATGCCCGTGATTTTCTGCTCGGAGCGTTGCCGCAACATCCTCGGAAAGTTCCATGCGGTTGCCGCCCTGGTCGTTCAGCACGATGCCGTTGCGACCTGTTGAGACTCCGCAGTTTACACCGAGTGTGGAAGAAACCTCTTCGGTCAGACTGCCGTTGTATCCGTCATAGCCTGTCGCTTCAGGGCAAGGCGTAAAACTTCCGGCAGCTCTTTGCCACGAGCGGAAGCCCTCCGCAGAATACCCAGACAAGCCTTCTGACTCAAATAGTATTTTTCCGGCACTTCCGCCTGCAAGATCTGCGACAAGGTAGATGCGGCGTCTTCGCTGGGGAACTCCCCAGTATTGTGCGTCAAGCACTCGCCAGGCGAGGGAGAAATTGTCTGCCACGATGTTTCCTGCGGCTGTCCATTTCTCACATTGAGGAACAGAAACGCTTTCGCCCTTGACCTGACACAGGCTTTTGAGGACTGCTCTGAAATCCTCGCCCTTGTTGGACGAGAACGCTCCGGGGACATTTTCCCAGACTGCAAATCTCGGGTATTTGCCATTTGTGGCGCACCTCATTTCTTTTATAATTCTGACCGCTTCATAAAAAAGACTTGAACGAGAACCGTCTAAGCCGTTTCTTTTACCGGCAATGCTCATATCCTGGCACGGACTGCCGAATGTGATTATATCCACGGGCGGGAGTTCCGCGCCGTTCAGCGAGGACACATCTCCGTAATGCTTGATTTGCGGCAGCCGCTTTGTGGTTACCCGAACGGCGAACGGCTCAATTTCCGATGCCCACAGCGGTTTTATTCCTGCAAGCAGTCCTCCGAGCGGAAAACCACCGCTGCCGTCAAACAAGCTGCCGAGCGTGAATTCATCCTTCATCGGCAACCTCCAGTTCAGCATAAGGTATTGTCTTGCCGTCACGAACCACCGAAACACCATCAGAAGAACCGACCTGCTCAATATACCGCTTTACAATAACATCGCAGAATTTCTCGTCAAGTTCGATGGTGTGGCATATTCGGTTCGTCTGCTCACAGGCGATAAGCGTACTGCCCGAACCGCCGAACGGGTCGAGCACGATACAGTTGCTCATGCTTGAATTCTTTATCGGATACGCAATAAGCGGAATGGGCTTCATTGTCGGGTGGTCGCCGTTCTTCTTCGGTTTGTCGAACTCCCATATTGTCGTCTGCTTGCGGTCGGAGTACCACCGGTGCTTGCCGTTTTTCTTCCAGCCGAACAGGCACGGCTCATGCTGCCACTGATACGGCGAGCGCCCGAGAACAAGCGACTGCTTCTTCCAGATACAAGTTCCGGACAGGTAAAATCCCGCGTCAGAAAACGCTTTGCGGAAGTTAAGCCCCTCTGTATCTGCGTGGAAAACATAGATGCTTGCATCGTTCGCCATAGCTTTCTCCATGCAGGTGAAAGCGTCAAGCAGAAATTGGTAGAACTTCTCGTTTTCGAGATTGTCGTTCTTGATTTTTCCCGCCGAGCCCTCATAATTCACATTGTAGGGCGGGTCGGTAACCACAAGATTAGCCTGTTTGCCGTCCATAAGGAGCTCGTAGGTTTCCTGCTTTGTGCTGTCACCGCAGACAAGTCTGTGATTACCGAGGAGCCAGAGGTCACCGGATTTTGTAATGAAAGGTTTTTCCATCTCGGCGCCCACATCGAAATCATCGTCCTTGGTATCGGAATCATCGTCAAAGAAAGCAGCGAGTTCCTTTTCATCAAAGCCCGTCAGCGAAAGGTCAAAATCCTCCGCCTGCAGCGCTTCGATTTCGACTTTCAGCATTTCCTCGTCCCAGCCAGCGTCAAGAGCCATTCGGTTATCCGCGATTATGTACGCTTTCTTCTGAGCAGGAGTAAGATAATCTACAAACACACAAGGCACTTCGGAGATGTTCTCGGCTTTCGCAGCGAGAATTCTTCCATGACCTGCTATGACGTTGAAATCCCTGTCGATGATAACGGGATTGATAAAGCCGAACTCACGAAGCGAGGAACGAAGCTTGTTCAGCTGTTCCGGCGAATGGGTTCGGGCATTGTTGACGTATGGTATCAGCTTGTCAATCGGGACAAGCTGCATTTCACTGGTCGTATTCATCTGCCGTTCCTCCTTTTCAAGACCTTGTGCAAGCCTTTTCTAGCGTCCATGATGTTGCCCTTGACCGCCTGTCCCTTAATGGTTCGATATTGCTGTGCGGTTAGGTTCGGTCGGTTGCTTTTAAGTTCTTTGAAAAATTCGATTGTTTCTTTAGGCATAATAATTATCCTTTCCTTGAACGGAGGAGTTTCTCCATTGTGTCGTTCAAATCATCGCCGACAGGTTCGGTGCAGTTCTCCTTGACTATTCCGTAAATTTCATACCAGATGAGATTTGCGTTCTTCTGAAACTGCTGCGACATCTGCACGAATGGCGAAGCAATGACGCCGCCCGTGGTCGGGTGCTTGCCGAGCAAGCCGTAAGTGCTGATTGCCTCCTCGCACTGAATGTATCTTGCGTATGCCTGCGCATAGGCTTCGATGAGCCGCTTGTTTACGAGGTTCTCGCAGCTGCGCTGTTTAAGCCACAGCCAGGTTTCACGGTATATATCGTCAGCGCCGAGCGGAACTCCGTTCTTCTGCCGTGCCGACAGATAGTCGCTTGGCTTTGGCATATCCGAGCCGTTCAGAACAGCACCCTCCGGCAGGTCGACTGCTTCAAGTTCCGCAGTGTCAAGCGTGGGTACATCGTTGCTCATGATTTTTACCGGCAGACCTTTCTGCTTTTTCTCTGCGGCAGGAGCGGGTTTATCTCCGGCGCGAACCCGTCTGCCGCCTCTGTTTGTGCCGTCCTTAGCCATGATTTTCACCTCCGCAGGACAAAAAAAGGACGGTTCGCGCCGTCCGAAAATATATTCATGGTTTAATACCCCGTTTGAACCCCGGTTTTTGCACACGAAGCCCCAGGCCGCTGTCCGCTTGTATTAGTCCCGGAGATTTTGACCGCCCCTACCGGTCGCCGAGGTCGTGGTGTATTTTCGTGTGGCATGACTGACACAGCGACATCAGATTGCTGAACTCACTGTCACCGCCTTGCGATACAGGCTTGATGTGGTGAACCTCATCAGCGGGTGTCAGCTTTCCTTGTTTCAGACACATCTCACACAGTGGGTGCTGACTTATGTATCTGCTGCGAATACGTTTCCACGCTCTTCCGTAATGCTTATTGGTATCGGGACTGCGTTCGTACTTGTTGTAACTGCGCCGTGCCGATTGCTCGTGTTTCTTGCAGTACTGACCGACACACAGGTTCGGGCAGCCGGGAAAGGAACAGGGACGCTTGGGTTTCGTGGGCATTGGGTTCACCTCTTTCAAAAGAAAAGCCCTGCGGAAGTCCGCAAGGCTCTCTGTATATTTGTCTATTGTAAGTATAACATATTATAGAGTGTGTATCAAGATGAATTAGGAGTGAAGTGAGGTGAAGTCTAATGCTGTATTTTCTGAAAATTCAAGACGGCTTTATCGTGTAGCTCCATTACCCACCTTTTTGAGTAATTCATCTTTGCTCCGATATCTCTCCATGAAAGAAACAGCAGATACTTGTACCGTAAAATAACACGCTCGTTTACATTGTCAAGTCTATCAATCACCTCACCGATTTCGCATTTTAATATTGCAAGGTGCTCCTCGTCCTGTCTGATTTCCTTTTCGAGTTCGATGGCTTTCTCGGTAAATCTGACAAACGGTGCTTCACCGCTCCTCGTTCCCGATAAATGCTCCTCAAATCTGCACCCCGAAACACTTGTCGATAAATCACGGTAGCTTTGGAGTTCAGCTCGTTTATCGTTGATTTGCTTGTTAAGAACTGCTGCCTGTTCCAAATACTCCTTTGCTGTCACTTATTTCACCTCCGCCTTGACCGCATCTATCAATGCCGATTGTGTGCGGTCTTTGTTTTTTAGTGCCTTCAATATCTTCTCGTCAATAGTGCCTTTCGCAATGATATGCTGAATAACCACGGTTTCTGCTGTCTGACCTTGCCGCCAGAGCCTTGCGTTTGTCTGCTGATACAGTTCAAGACTCCATGTAAGTCCGAACCACACAAGAGCCGAACCACCGCTTTGTAAATTCAACCCGTGTCCCGCAGAGGCGGGGTGAATAAGTGCTACGGGTATTTCTCCCTTGTTCCAACGGCTAATGCTATCGGCTGTGTCAAGCTTTGTACAAGGAATATGCAAACTTGACAGCCGCTCGGAAATACGCTCCAAATCGTGCCTGAACCAATAAGCCACCAACAGCGGTCTGCCATTCATGCTCTCGATTATATCTTCCAAAGCGTCAAGTTTTCGGCTGTGAATGTTGATTGTATCACCGTTATCATCGTAAATTGCACCATTTGCCATCTGCGACAGCTTGTTTGAAAGACTTGCTGCGTTTGCGGCGGTGATTTCTCCGTCATCAAGGGTGAGAACTAACTCTTCCTTGAGGTCATCATATTTTTCTTGCTCTTTTTCCGAAAGCTGAACCGTGTATTCCGTTGAAATGAGTTCGGGCATTTTTAAGTGGTCGGCAGCTTTCATAGAAATTGTGATGTCGGAGATTTTGTCATATATCCGCTGTTCGGCATCGGGCAGTGGTTTGTAACTGTAAATTATCTGCCCGTTTCGCTTGTCTGGTAAGAAGTGGTTCGTGCGATACTGCCCTATAAACCGCCCGAGCCGCTCTCCCATATCCAGCAGCTTGAACTCTGCGAATAAATCCATAAGTCCGTTGCTTGAGGGAGTTCCCGTAAGCCCAACTATGCGTTTCACCTTTGGTCTGACTTTCATCAAAGCCTTAAAACGCTTTGTGTTATGGTTCTTGAAGGAGGACAGCTCATCAATTACAAGCATATCAAAATCAAAGGGAACACCGCTTTCCTCAACAAGCCAGCCGAGGTTTTCCCGGTTGATGATGTAAATATCCGCGGGTGTTCGGAGTGCTGACAACCTTTCGGTTTCAGTTCCCACCGCCACGGAATAACGCAGCATTCTCAAATGCTCCCATTTCTCAACTTCCTCGCTCCAAGTGGTTCTCGCCACCCGAAGGGGTGCAATCACCAGAACTTTATGTACATCAAAGCTATCGAACAACAGGTCGTTTAATGCCGTCGGCGTTATGCTTGTTTTGCCTAAGCCCATATCAAGGAATATCGCACAAGCGGGAGTATCCTTGATGAACTCTGTTGCATACCGCTGATAGCTATGTGGACTGTATTTCATCAATTATCTCTCCAATCTGTTGAGGGTTGTCCAGTACAAACACCTTGAACCCCAGTCTGCGGAGTAGTCTGTGCCTTGCCAATTGCAGTGGTCTTGGTTTTTCTCCCGATGCTTTTACCTCCACAAAGCCGATTTTCCCACCGGGCAGAAGAACTATTCTGTCGGGAACCCCATCGTAACCCGGCGATACGAACTTAAGTGCCAGACCGCCGATTTCCTTTACTTCCGTCAAAAGTTTGTGTTCAATTACTTTTTCTCGCATAAATCGCTCCTTTAGGTGGAGGTCGATGACGGTCGTTACATAAACTATTCTATAGGACTATTTTTATCAATTTTTCAGCCCTAAAGGGGGTTTTATACCAAGACCTCCATCGACCTCCACCGTGGCGGCAGCTTCTGCCTTTATGACTCAATCGTCAAATTCTGACTTCAGCTGAAGCCCCATTATTACGTTACCCACCTTTGTTTTCTTTCTCGAAAAACCTGCAATTTCAAGAGCAGTATAGAACTCCGTAGTGCTTCGTGCAAACTCTCCGTTTCTCGTACAGTACGCACGATACTCCTGATACAACTCACCCGATTTCTGAGTGTAGGTCTTGTCTACCTCGCAGCAATCCTCAATAAAAATAGAAAGCCAGTCGTTATTGTCACGGTATTGATTGATAGCGTCCTCCACAACTTTCGGCACAGACAGCTTGAAATTCGCTGCTATTACCTTTTGCGCACCCTCAATAATCCAGGTAAGAATAGCACCTCCCGCGTTCTCCACAAGGTAATCAGCATAGTTCTTGACATCGGAGTTTCCCTTGATTTTTGCATTGAACGGAATAACAATAAGCCTGCGCCAAGTTCCGTCGTCATTCGCTCCAACCCTAGGAAGGTGGTTGGTGTACAGCACAAGCGTGTGGGTAGGAATGAACTTGAACGGGTCTTTGTATTTTTTCTCGGCTGACACCTCATCGGTGGAACACAGCTGTTTTACGATTGATGTATTCAAGCGGACACCTTCTTCAAGTTCAGCAGCTATTACAAGCCTTTTGCCCTTGAGTTCAGCCATTTCAGGTTTGACATTTCGCTTGCAGCCTACGGTCAGAGCGTCCGCGGATATAGTTCCGCTGTAACTGCCGAGAACCCTCGCTATTGCGTTCCAAAAGGTGGATTTACCGTTACTGCCTTCACCGTAGGCTATAATAAGCGCCTCTTGATACACTTTGCCGATTGCCGCTAATCCTACCGTTTGTTGAACATACTCGATAAGTTCAGCATCGCCGCAGAAGAAGTTATCCACCGCAGACAGCCACAAGTCCGTGTTATCGTTTGAAGGAGATACCGAGGTCATTTTGGTTATAAGATTTTCCGCACTGTGTTCGCTTGCGCCGTTTATACCAAGCCGCAGTTCATAGGTAGCAGTAGGAGTATTAAGCAGAAATTCTCCTGTGTCAAACTCGCTGATATTGCGCAACAGCATAGGCTTTGCCGCCTGCAACGCAGAAACTATGTATTTCATATCCCGGCGCTTCATAACGAAAGCCTTATATGATACCGCATTGCAGTATTCGAAGTAAGCATTCTGACTTTTCTCGTCAATGGCTTTTGAAAGTGCCTTACCTCCGGCAGATATGGTTTCCTTATCGACACCCGCCTTTTCAAGAGCCTTCTTTGCTTTAGCAACAGCATTTTCTGCTTCGTCAAGCTGACGGTCAAGAAAATCCTCGCAAGCGCCGACAGCAAGCTGCTTTGACTCGGCCCAGTGCGTACCGTCATAACGCATATAATCGGTGGAGTCGGTGTAAACCAGTTCCCCGTTATACTCTCTTGCCAAAACCTTTGCTTGTCCGATATCTGAGAAATCTTCCGGACAGAGGTTGAAATCCGCATTATACTGCTCCGGAGCAATATATCCGACCTGCTTTTTTACCTTACCGTAGAATTTCTGTGCGCTGTGCCAGATGGTAGAGAGTTCAGCATCATCAAGCGGCGGTGAGCACTTTGCCGCTTCATCAAGAAAAGCCTGTCGAGCCTTGTCGCAGTCACCGTATTTTTTTAGAACTCTCCCCGCAAAGTGTGATAAAGTAGCATTACGATTACCTTCGGGAATTGTTACATCTCCATACTGCCCTTGCGACATATTTTCGTCAAAGTCATCACAGAGTTCTGTTCCGTGGGTAACGCTCGCCAAATGTTCGGTCAAATTCATAAAACCGGGATAGATTTCAACTTTCGGGTTTGGCGTTCCGTAAAAGAACCGTGCCGCGTCAAGTGCTTGTGTGTCAAAGTACGGGAACAGCGAGTTCACTTGTTTCTTCATCTCGCTGTAAACCGCCGGGTCACTTACATAATCAATCGGGAAAAGCACGTGAAATTTTGGTCTTGCCGGCTTTCCGTTTTTAGCTTTATTGTGATTGCGGCTATAATGAACAGCAAAAGTAACTCCAGGGAAAGCATCTGCCACATCTTCGGGAGTTACCCAATCTTCGGGATTTTCTGAATGGTCGTTGTCGCAATCCACCGGAAGACAATCGCTGCCGATAAAGTTGCTGTTTGAGCGATAGTTGTTCTTGTACTCGGCACAAACATAGTCATTCAAGACGGCGGCTTTGAGGTCGCTGTCGTCCTTGATACTAGCCTTGTGCGGATATAAACAATTTGAAGGGACGCCCGCCCGGTCTGCACTGTAAATTGTAAACATCAGTCTTTTACCTCCTTGATTTCATCGCAAAAATACTTGATAGTGTATTCCTTTCGTCTTGCGTACTCAATCTCCTCAGCCATACCGTTGGAGATTGTTTTTCCGAAAACCCACACTTCCGCACACTTGCTCATCAGTGCATTTCCACAATGCAGTCCCAACATTCGTTCCAGTCTGTCACCATCATTCAGAAACTGCGGAAACAGAAGATGCGGCGCAATCGGGATATATCCGGCATCAACAGCAAACCTGCAATATCTTCTCGCATTTGCTATATTAACCTCAACATCACCCGAATATGGCGAACATATATACACGATAGGTCGATATGCTTTAACTGCTCTTTCTTCGTTTTCTACTGCTGTCAGTGCGGCGTATGCCGTGGGGTCATAGTAGCACTCACTGTTGTACTTCCCTATACTCATAAGAACTCCTTTCCGGGCAGAAGCTGCCGCCACGGCAGAGCCTGCCCCGCTGGCAGAGTAAAATCTCCGCCCATAATATCCAATGGAAACAAAAACATACTTTGAGCCATATTTTCTAGTCTTTCTTATAAAATTCACATTCATATCCGTCTGCACGGAGCAGTAAACCGCTTGCGTAGGGCGGTGTTCTGCCCATAACCTCGCAAACTTCCGCAAGAGATGTGTCCTTGTCGCACTCGATAATTACCTCATCGTGAACGTGAGCGACAATACCCCAACTCCGCGACAGGTTTTTCATAGCATAGCAGAGGATATCACGGCTGATTGCCTGTACGATATTCTCCACGAATTTCGGACCGTAGCTCTCAAGTCGCTCCCATTTCTTAGTTGCTCCAATGCCCTCGTAGGTTACTGACTCGCCGCCAAAGCGGTTCTCGCCCATACGGGGTTTGATGTACGACAGCCGCCTGCCGCTCGGTAACTCGATAAACAGAATACCGCTTTGGTAGATAAACTTGATATTGTGCGTTTGGGTTGTGGTGCGCATTTTCACCGTTTCCTTAACACAGCGGTCAACCTCCCACCAAAACCGCACTATATTCGGGTTAGCGGTTCTCCAACTGTCAACGAGCGGCTGCAGCTCGTCTTCAGCAAGTCCCATTTCTATCGCACCCATTGCCTTCAAAGCACCTACCGAGCCGCCGTAACCGAGAGCCAGTTCCGCAATCTTGCCTTTCTGCCGCAGATGTCCGTTCACTCCGTGCTTTTCGACAGGCACACCGAACATCTGACTTGCAGACGCACAATAAATATCTCCGCCTGTTCTGAAAACCTCCGACCGCCATTTTTCTCCCGAAAGCCAAGACAGCACTCTCGCCTCAATTGCAGAAAAGTCTGCAACTATGAACTTGTGGTTATTCTGCGGCACAAATGCCGTACGGATAAGCTGTGACAGGGTATCGGGGATATCCTCGTAGAGCATTTCCAGAGCGGTATAGTCGCCGCATTTGACCAGTTCTCGAGCCTGTTCCAAGTCGGGTATATGGTTCTGAGGGAGGTTCTGCAACTGCACATTTTTGCCTGCCCACCGACCTGTTCTGTTCGCTCCGTAAAACTTGAACATTCCTCTCGCACGATTATCATTGCAGACAGCGTTCTCCATAGCGGTGTACTTTTTCACCGAGGATTTCGCAAGCTGCTGACGGAGTATGAGCACCTGTTGCAATTCAGCCGGAGCAGATTTAATAAGTTCTGCCACAGCCTTTTTGCCGAGTGTGTTGGTTTCAAGTCCGTTCTCGGAAAGCCACTGTTTCATCTGCGTTACCGAATTGGGGTTTTCAAGGTTGGTGAGGTCTTGCATAGCAGTAGTGAGCGTCTTTCGAGAACGTTCGTCAAAGGCAATTGCATTTCGGACAAGCTCCATATCCAAGCATATACCTCGGTCATTTATCCGTTGGTCGAGGTGATATTCCTCCCATACGAACTCGGGTACGGGGAACTTTGATAAACGGCTCTGTATTGACATTTCCACCTCAACATCACGCTTGTTGTAGGACTTGAATAACCGCCATTTCTCGGGAGCGTGAGTGGGTAGATTTCGGGTTCTGCCACCATTCGCCTTTGTAGGCAAGCACGGTACACAAAAATACTTGATTAAATCCTTGCCCTCTTTGAGTTTCTGCTGTTCCAGTCCAAGAACCGCTCCCGCTCCCTCAAGCGACAGCGGCAAGCCTAAATATGCTGCCCAAGTCATTGTGCATTTCCAAGAGGTGGGGTCTAGGTATTCTCCATTGGATAATCCAAGATATTTTGACAGGCATATTCGCTCAAAATTCGCATTAAATGCCCATTTTGTAACGCTGTTGTCGGTTATGGCAGAGAGAATTTCAGGCGGGATTTTCTCACCGCCTGCAAGGTCAACTGCCTGCACTTCTCCTCCGTCAACAGAGTAAGCGAACAGCAGTATCTCAAACTGCGGTGACTCTGCATACTTATACACTCCGCATTTGGGAAGGTCAACATCAGAGTAGGTTTCAAGGTCTATTGATATATTTATCAAATTCTTCTCCTATTCTAAAAAGCGGTGGCAGCTTAAGCCACCACCGCATTAGCCATTACTTTGTCTTATGCTTTCTTCTCGTCTTGAAGTATTCAATGGCAAACTGTATCAGCGTTATAATACTGCTGATAATATTACCCGCCGTCCAGCCACAGCAAATCGCAAATAAAACAGTTTCAGTTGGTGTCATGATGTGTATCCTCCTTAAGACAGAAAATCGTCACCATCGTCCGTGTCGAAATCGTCCTCGGCTCTGGACTTGCCGCCGAGCGGCTCACCATCACGAATCTTCTGAAGGTTATTGAGCCCGCAAGCGATGCCCTTGTTCCCGTTCGAGTTGAAAGCATAGAAATTGATTGACGCTCTGCCGTAAACACCGCTGTACACCTCTGAGGTATCGATAATAGGCTGACGGTCAGCGTCCACGATACCGGGTGCGGTAGCGGAATTCGCGTTGATAAAATAAGCGTTAGCGTAAGCAGGGTCATCGGGGCGTTCTGTGTCACCGTCACGCAGAGGTGTCTTGAGAACGGAAAGTGCGGGAACGCTCTTGACGTTGCCTTGGAGGCGGCTTCCGCCCTTGAGCTTGCTTTCGCCCTCCTCGTAAGCCGCCTTAATAGCAGCCTTGACCTTATCAACCGTTACGGTGTCGGACTTGGGGATAATGAGCGAAACGCTGTACTTCGGTGCACCACCGTTGATTGACTTCGGCTGCCATACATTTGCGTAAGACCAGCGGGTGTTGGGCCCTGTGATTACCTTTGTGGGATTGTTAATCTTTGACATATCAGTTATCCTCCTTGAAATCGTCTGCTGCAGTTGCAGCGTTATTCTTGAGTGCCGGACGCTTGTCCGATTTTGGTACTAAAGTTGGCTTGCCCTGCGGCTTTTCAATTAAGCCACCGAGCAGTTCATCAAATTTTGCCTTGCCGAGCAATCTTGTCATAGCGGTGACACCGAGAACCTTGTGCTCGTAGGGGTCAAAACCCGCTGATGTTACTGCATCTGCAACGGCTTTTTCATCTGTGTATTTGCGGTTGGAACGTCCCTCAACAAGTTTCCAGTCTGGGTATTCCGTACCGTTAAGTGCTTGTCCGAGAGCGTATTCCTTGATGTCGGTCACCCATGAAACGAGTTGGTCTGCCTTTGCCAGAATTGCCGATATTTCATTATCTTCAAGCATTGCGGGCATCTCGAAATCATAACGGGCGAGTTCGAGATTGTACTCGGCTCGTTTGCGGCAGGTTGCCTTCACACGGCAGAATTGACAGTGCTCACCGGCTTTGAAGTCACCGTCACCCCTTGCCGCAAGCTCAGCGGTAGGTTTCAGCGTGTTTTCAGCCCAATCAATAAGCTCGTCCTTGCCGATAGTGTAAGTGCTTATGTTCTCTCGCCGTGGTTGGAAAATGGTCATACAGACGGAATTGATGTCATAGATGCCATCAAACAACTCCAAAGCACCAAGAGCGTAACACATCATCTGCGGGTTTTCGAGAGCAGATACCTCTATGCCTTTACCGAATTTCATGTCAATTACATACAGCGTTCCGTCCGCAACTATAAGACAATCTCCCGTACCGAAACCTTCCGGAACCCAACGTGAAAAGTCAAGCCGCTGCTCTATCAGCACGATGGGGTCTGGGCAGATGTCCTTGACCTCGGAATACAGTTCGGAAATGTATGTAGCGTACTCATCTGCGCACTGCTCCATTTCCTCGTCATAGTAGGTCAAATTTTCGGTGGGGTCTTTCGACTCCATACCGAGAGCAACCTTTATCTTGTGCTCGCATAGGGTGTGTGCGTCTGTTCCTTGCGCTGCGTATTCGCTTGGGGTTTCTGTGACCGCAGCATTCAGCTTTGCCGAAGGCGGACAATGTAACCACCGCTCACTTGATGATGCCGACAAAAGAGCGTGTGCCTTAGCCATTTCCAAGCACCTCCGCCTCTGCCATAAGCTCACCGTACTTTGCTGGGTCGATAGCGGACAGCTTGTCTGCACCGTACTTTACAAGCAGTGCCTTTACCTCTGCTGTGTACCCCTGGCGGGACTTGTTGGCTAACTTTGCACGGACTTCTTCAAGGGTGAAGGTGTGAACGTGGTCTTGCTTTTCCTGTTCAGGCTCATCTGGATTGCTGAAATACTGCGCGAGCCAATCTGCCGTGTTCTTAATAGCTGCGGCGGCATTTCGCAGTTCTTCTATTGCCGTTGCCATTTCGCTTGTTTTGCCCATCATGGTTTTCTCCTTTCAAAAATTTTTCTGCAGCAAGAACGCTCATGTTTCTTGCCAGTCTTTCGGACACAACGCTGATTGCGGTTAAAACCTCAACAAGTTCGCTGTGTCGCTTGTACTCTGCCTGCTTCATAACTTCACCTCGGTTCTGTAAGTGTTTTTTCGTCTTACACTACTCAATGGAAACGAGATTTTGTTTTGAGCCAAGTTTTATGTGTTTTTTTTAGAAATCCAGCAATTTTCTTAATTCATCACGATAGCGTTTCATTTGACGGGAGAATGTGCGCTGAGGTCTGTCAAGCTTTTTCGCAATAGCACGGTCTGACGATTCTTCAGCAAGCATCTGCCAGATGATTTCACCATCGGGGTCGAGCTCACATAGCCGCTTGAAAAGAGCAGCAAGCAGCAGCTTGTCCTCGGCAATCTTCTCGACATTTGGTGAAGTGTCTGTAACGCTGTCAAGCATTGAATATGTATCGCCATCTCCATTCTCGTTCTCATAGTCGAGAGAAAGCATATCTCCTGCCCTCCGAAACTCGCAGTTGCCGCAATCGGTATCGCAGAGCCAGAACTTGCTCTTAGGGCAGGCACAGCGACCGTGATACTGCTCACGCTTGCGAAACGAATCGTTCGAGCGGTTGATTTCGCGGTAGATGTCATCGGGGACTTCAACCCAAGTTTTCATTCGGCGTATGTACACCTTGTTTTCAACGTGTGATTGCTGGTTTGCATTGTTTGTCATGGATTGTCCTTTCCGCTTGGATGGTGCGGCTAGGACACAAAAAAGGAGCCGATGACACGCTGTTCACCGACTCCTGTACCTAAAAATGGGCATAGTGATGTACGGTGGGTGCATCGGAGTCATCAAGCAGTTTATACTGCTGTGAACCTTATGCATCCCGCCGCCTTTAATGGCCATCTCAAGGCATTGAGATATTGATTTGTGTTTCCCACAAGGGGGACAGGCAGGCTGATTAGCTAAATCTGTCACCACCTGTCAGTTGGCAGAAATTACCCCTTGCCAGATTTCTGTGCTAATGCGCTACCTGCAACAGACTTTGACTTATTGCTATAGCGATTATCACGCAGAATCTTGCTTGCGGTTTTCGCTACAGAACTTGAAGTCTGCTTTATGTTCTTCGGCATATCTTTTCACCCCCTGCTTGTGAAATTATTGAAGAGTTCGCTTCAATATCTTGATTATATCAAAAAAGGAATAAAATTATCTGGACTGTCACTTCGGCTTTTTATACGCAAAAAAAGGCCTTGCAGCCTGCAAACACATCGTTTACAAACTACAAGGTCAAAATACACGTCTATTTTCCCGAACTGACAGTCCGGCTTTTCAAAAAAAATCTTTTAAATTCTTTATACTTTTCCCCATGGGCTAATACCAGCCTCGCGTAACACTTCATTTACATCGATAAGAGGCTCCATATACATCTCTTCCAGGATACGTTCCTGATAGTATCCATCTTCATTATATGGAAAACCTGTTCTTGACTTACGCACCATATCTCTGCTGAAACATGGTTCAAGATGAAGGCCCATACAAAGCGCACATACTGTTCCTATACTCAAGTTCTGAACTTCTTCTTTTCTGAGCTTTGCTATGTAATCTTCTGAAAGGCCAGTCTCTATCGACATTTGCAAATTCGTCATTTTCCTTCCGTCATCTTTTTTCACTCGCATCATGTGCGCATTAAATGTACCAGAAAACGAACTAGGCAAATCTCGGATAATCTGCATGAAACTGCTACCTTCTGATTTCAATTTCTTGACAGTATCTGCTCTATCCTCAACATTCTGGTTTCGGAGATCTCCAGTTCGCTTAGTTTCCACTAAAATACTATCAGTCAGTTCCTTGGATAAATAGCACTGCCCGTAGTATTCAAAGTTATAACTTCCATCCGATTGAAAGCTTCTCTCGAATACCATGCAGCATTCATCAGCGTTATCTCTACCATATGTAGTCAGCACAAGCTCTCCCTTCATGAAATCATCTCGTGCCGGTTCTACATACAATGGATCATTCACCACAACAAAACATTCTGCATAAACAAAAAGCTCCTGCTCTATGAGAGAAGCGAACTCTGCATCTGTTTTTATTAAATGCTCGTAGCTTTTTCTATCGATTACGTAGGTTTGATTTTTGCTTAGTGAATGCCTTTTAAATGAAATCGGATTTACATAGAACTTCTCAGAATACAAGAAAGTTCCTTCTGCTTCCATTATTCCAAGCTGTATTGCTCTTACTTTAGCTTCATATCTGGAAACTCCAAACAACTTTGCTACCTTTTCTAACGCTGTTTCCAAATGTTCTCCCTGATAAAACACCGGTGAAAAGTTATCGTCATAGCAATCCTGAAGAGCATCCAAGAATATAGTTCTCGGCATCACAATTCTCGGTGCCAAGTTATTGGCCTGCCATTCTGCCCACCATATCGCTTTTTGTATTCCTGTCATATTTTCTGATGGCATTTCAGGCACAACTTCACACGATAACTGGTTCGCATTTTCATCCAGTAAAGCAAGTATTTCAAAAAACTTTTGATGTAAATCCCAATGAATAAGCTCGTGAGCAATAGTGTTTAATGCGCTTCCGAAATTACCCAAAAAGTGATGCTGCCTATTTACTACCAACGTTCCAGCAGGGACTTCACTTTCTATTTCTGTTTTAGGCAAAGGGTAATAATTACGCCAATACTTTATTGTTGTGGGCTTAAAATACATGCGCCCAAATACATTATCCGGGAGATTTGATTCCACTGCTTGGATTCCCATTTTGCGCATAATATGGCCATAAGGGAGTTGCCATTCATTGTAGATGGCATCCAAACAGTAACGTTCAAAAAAGTCATCTGCTATATCTTCAAGGTCATCGGTGCTTATATATGGAATCATATATGCATCCAAAGCGCCTTCTTGGTCAAACTCACCGTAGTAATTTTCTTCTGTTCTAAATACTTTGACGTCATGAAGACCATGATGGAGCTCTGCAGTTACGTGCACAATAAACCATCTGGTTTTTCGACCAGCTTCTATTGCTTTGGTACCCAGACTCATTTCAACAATATCCGCTGCTGTTCTTACTTCCATGCGAAGCAAATCACCAATACCGTCCTCATGGCATACAAGTGACTTCACCTCAATATTTTCAACTTTCTGGTCTGCGATAGACAGGACATTGATTCCATGAAATCCTATCCCATCATGATGCTTATTGACAAAAGACTGAATTGCTTCTGCCAGCATATCGGAATATTTATCTTGAAAATAGCTCTTAAAATATGCATAAGCAATTAACAAATCACCTCCATCTTAAGTATTTATTTTGATTTATCGCTCTGATGTACAAATTCTTCAAAGCTGTTTTGTAGTTCTATTGGTGGTAACGAAATAGGATAATCATTCAAGTATCCAATAGGTACTCTTAACTGTCCGCCGGTGCCTGTCATCACCTTTTTCGCCCCCACTCTAAAAGTATCAAACATCGTAATAATGTACAGCCAGTATGGATTACTTTTACCAGCAATAGGTCTTAATACATGAAATTCAGTAGAGCCAGATCCTATTCCGTTTTCCAATTCTCTTGCTACTGCACCTTTTCCATTCTCCATACAAGGAGTTATTTTTGCAAAAAGTACATCATTTTCTGCAAAATAAGTAAAACCTTTACGTACCTCTTTATATGGCCTAATATCCGAACAATCTATTTTCCCGTATTCAGATACTGCCGGCATAGGTACAAATGAAACCATAGTCTCATCATTTATATCTCTAGGTCTCTTTGGATTCAGTTCACAGCATTGCCCCAATGTCGTTAATCCCCATCCTTTATCATCTCTACCAAGCTCCCCGAACATCTCGATAAATTGCGATTTGAAACCAGTAAATTTTGATTTATCGCTCTGGTCAATCAAGGCCGTAAACTTTTCTTGAAGGTCTATTGGTGGGCAAGGGAATGAGAATCCCTCCAACTGTTTTCTGTTTACCTTAGGCATTTGAGACCTTCCGCTATATGAAAGCACATGGTCAAGAAAATAATCTGATCTCATCACATGCGCCAAGAATTTTCTATCGCACAGACCATTAACCAATAGTGGATAACAATCTGCAGAACAGAGTCCTTCGAAATCCGGAAGTGCCACTTTATTCAATGCCGGTCTAATCTTACTATACAGGATATGCTGAGGCCCAAAATAATACTTAGGACTAATTACATTATCTTCCTGAACGGTACGATATCCAGACAAAATACCGGTGTTTTTCTCTATGCTATCAATTCCAATGTGCGGATAATCTGCATATTTCTCATATTCTTTCGTCATCGTTCCATCGACCTTGGCAACATCAGAAAGTTTACGCATCGGCCAGCCCATTGGATTGTCAACTGGATCGCCGAACATCTCGATAAATTGCGACTGGTTTAGCCTATATACTTCTTGTGAGACGCTTTCACATTATTCTGGTTAACCATAGCATATTGCAGAGTGGTATCCACGCTTTGATGGCCCAGAAGCTGCTGAACTTGCTCTATAGGCATACCTTTATCAATAGCCATTGTCGCCAGCGTCCTTCTGAACTTATGCGGATGTACTTTGTTTAGATTTAACTTTCTACCAAGCTCACGTAGCCTGATTTCAACGCCGCTTATCTGCAATCTATTATAGGGCTTTTGAAGAGAAACAAATAGCGCCTCATGGTCATCGCATCGTGAATCTAAATACTTTTTCAAATGTATCTTGGTGCGTGCATCAAAATACACCTTGCGCTGTTTATTTCCTTTACCAAGAACTACACACTCTCGGTTCTGAAAGTCAATGTCAGCCTTATTAAGTTTCACCAGTTCTCCAACACGCATCCCTGTAGAAGCAAGCATGTCAATTATGGCTAAGTCCCTTACACAATCTGCACTATCTCTCATAATTTCAAGCGCCTCATCTGTATAAGTTTCTTTTACTGTTTTGCAGGTTTTCACCTTATGAATCCTTCTCACCGGACTTTTGACAATATAGTCTTCATCCTCCAGCCATGAAAAGAAGCTTGATAAAATCCTTCGAATATTATCGATTGTGACTTTGCTGGCGCCGCTGTTCTGCTGATACTCATCCAGGTACAAACGGATATCATCTGTTGTTGCACATTCCGGCGACTTATTTATTGCAGCTATCACATTTCGTATTGTTGATTCATAATAACGAATCGTTTTATCTGAACATCCCTCAACGCGCTTAGCAGCCAGAAATATTTGAATATAATCCGGCTGTCTTTCTTCTGTTGAAGCTTCCTCCACGCTAGGAATGATTGCATACAACGTATTATGTAGCAGTTGCATCTGCTCATCTGACAGATGCAACTGCATAACTTTTTCAATTTGTTCTATAATTTGTGCTTTCATATTGGTTTCCCTTTCTTACCAACATCCTGCACCACATAAATAAATTGACTGCTAACCCGGTATTAATAGTAGGCTTCAATGTAGCTGTAAGCCTTGTCAAAGACCTCTTTATCCTTGATTTTGTACTTAATCCAAACAACACTACGAAGCGCCTTCTTAACCTCGTTTTTACCTGTAGTAGTTTTCTGCCATCCATCGAAACGCACGATTTTAACGATGTCATCGATGTCATTAACAATTCTTTCTACGATAACAGGTGTCTTATCATTACGAAGGCCGTTGAAAAGCTCTGTCAGTGCTGCTTTACCTCTGTCGATTTCATCTTCCGGTACAACTTCCTTCTCAGCTCTAGCAGCTTCCTGTGCAAGTTCCAACAGAAGTTTCAGAAACTCGATGCTTGTTATTAAGCCCTGCTCATGACGGTCACGAAGCTCTTCCAGTTTTTCGCCGAGCTTTTGGAACTTAGGATCTTTGCTGTGTTTCTGTATTTTAGCAACCAGGTCAATTTCGACCTTCATAGTTGTCTTTTTAATATCCTTCTGCTTCTGGATGAACTCATCAATAAGGGCTGCATCAAGAGTAAGGATATCTAGATCATCATGAGTTTCACCAACTTCAATATGCTGATGAACAAGGTCCAGTGTTTTTGCACCAAGTGCCGCCCATATTAACGCACCTCTGTTATCTGTAGGCTTAACAGATTCATAGACCTTACTAAGCCATACATAGTCGTATTTAAATGGTTCAAGGAAAGGATCAGGAGATAGAGCATTCCATGCGCGGTTAAGCACGCAATAATCCGCTGCGAATTCATCCTTAGCTTTATTGTTAGGTAAACATTCCTGCGCTGCCAACAAACCTTCCCAGCCTTCAACAGTACGGTCTACACCCATAAAGTAGCTTAAGCACTTGCGCATAAGAGCCGGTACCTGCTTTTTCACTTCTTCGATATTAGTGATAACCTTCTTCATTCCGGCTTCATCAAAATTCAGAGCCTTTGCAACGTTATCAAAAATACCGATGTAGTCTACGATAAGTCCATTTGTTTTGCCTTCATCGTAGGTACGGTTAACACGACAGATTGCCTGAAGCAGATTGTGGTCCTTCATAGGTTTATCAAGATACATAACCTGAAGAATAGGAGCGTCAAAACCTGTAAGCAGTTTAGCAGTAACAATGACGAATTTAAGCGGATGGTCCTTATCGCGGAACTGGTCAAGGACCTTAGCTTCCTGGTCTCTAGTACGACGATACTTTTTATAACGGTCTTCCTTATCGTTATTTGTATGCATAACGATAGTAGATGCTTCTTCCGGTAAGAGTTTGTCTAATTCTTCTTTGTACATCAAGCAGCATTCGCGGTCATAAACAACAATCTGTGCCTTATAACCGTTAGGCTCAATCTTTGTCTTATAATGGTTTACGATATGCTCACAAACTTTTCTGATACGGTTGCGGTCATACATAATTGCCTTCATAGTAACGTTCTTAGAAAGCTCACCCTTATCTTCATCAGAAAGGCCATCTGTCAGTTCGTCAAAAGCCTGGTTAAGCGAATCTTTATCAACATGAAGGTCAATAGGCACCGGTTCAAAGTTAAGAGTAAGTGTAGCCTTGTCTGTGATAGAATCTGAGAAAGAGTATTTACTCATATATCCACTTTTATCTTCGATTGCACCGAAGGTTTTGAAGGTATTCTTATCAAGTCTGTTGATAGGTGTACCTGTCAATCCGAAGAAGAATGCATTAGGCAAAGCAAGTCTCATCTTTTCACCCAGGTCACCTTCCTGTGTACGGTGAGCTTCATCTACCATAAGAATGATGTTATCACGCATGTTTAACGCCTTTTCTACATCACCAAATCTGAAAATGGTAGTAATTGCAATCTTACGCATGTCCTGTTCAAAGAAGTTCATAAGTTCTTCTTTGGTTCCAAGTGACTGCAGGTTTGGAATATCCGCTGCATTAAAATCACCGGTAATCTGTGTTTCAAGGTCAATACGGTCATCGACAATTACTACAGTCGGATTCTGAAGTTCTGGAATCATACGAAGTTTCTGTGCTGCAAATACCATCAACAATGACTTACCAGAACCTTGGAAATGCCAGATAAGACCTTGCTTAATTTTGTTTTCTTTTACACGTTCTACGATGAGATTTGCTGCTTCATACTGCTGATATCTGCAGATAATTTTAATCTTTCTGTGCTTCTTATCAGTAGAAAACAGGGTAAAGAACTGCATGATATCCATAACCTTTTCAGGTGTAAGCATATCTGCAATACTAATACGCACGTCAGCAAGGCTACCTTCTGCTTTGTGGTCAGGAGTATGCCAAGGGCCCCATTTAGTAAGAGGCATATTTACAGAACCATATCTGTAGCATTTACCTTCTGATGCGAAGTTGAAAACGTTAGGCACGAACATTTCTGGGATGGACTTTTCATAGTCAGCAATGTCCTGTGCTCCGTCCAACCAAGAAATCGCGTTACGAACCGGTGTCTTAAGTTCACCGATTGCAACAGGAAAACCGTTAATCAACAAAACAATATCCAGTCGCTTACCATTTTCCATAGAAGGATATACCCACTGGTTAGTAACAACGTATTCATTCTTGGCGAGCTCTTCTTTAGTCATAGTGCCAAAGAAGGAAATAGAAGTAGGTCTTCCGTCCTCGCCAAAAGGATATGAGTTTTCTTCAAATAGCTTCTTCTTGAATGCTTCATTCTGTGCGACAAGATTGTCACTAGGGAATGGCTGCAACATAGCACGAAGCTTATAAATCACTTCGTCTGCTCTGGAAGGATCTTCTGCGATTTCAGGATTCAATCGAATCAATGCATTCTTCACCATTGGCTCTACAATGACATCTGTCATATCACGAGAAAGTTCTTCTGATGGAACATACTTCCAACCGTTCTTTTTCAGCGAATCAATAAACAACTGTTCCACTGTATTATCTTCATTAAACTGTGACATATAGTTACTCCTTTCCACTAGCTAAGTTCTTGCTGCATCAAAGCCTTCGACAGATTATCGATATCTGCAATAACTTGCTTCAGTTCAAATTTTGATTTATCGCTCTGGTCAATCAAGGCCGTAAACTTTTCTTGAAGGTCTATTGGTGGGCAAGGGAATGAGAATCCCTCCAACTGTTTTCTGTTTACCTTAGGCATTTGAGACCTTCCGCTATATGAAAGCACATGGTCAAGAAAATAATCTGATCTCATCACATGCGCCAAGAATTTTCTATCGCACAGACCATTAACCAATAGTGGATAACAATCTGCAGAACAGAGTCCTTCGAAATCCGGAAGTGCCACTTTATTCAATGCCGGTCTAATCTTACTATACAGGATATGCTGAGGCCCAAAATAATACTTAGGACTAATTACATTATCTTCCTGAACGGTACGATATCCAGACAAAATACCGGTGTTTTTCTCTATGCTATCAATTCCAATGTGCGGATAATCTGCATATTTCTCATATTCTTTCGTCATCGTTCCATCGACCTTGGCAACATCAGAAAGTTTACGCATCGGCCAGCCCATTGGATTGTCAACTGGATCGCCGAACATCTCGATAAATTGCGATTTCACCAATTCATCCGTCTTATCCAGCAGCTTCTTGTAAGCTGTTTTTGTGTCCTCGAAAGACCACAGAATCTCCACTAATTTTCTCTGAGTCTCGATCGGAGGAAGATTAAACTCATACTTTTCAAAGTCAGACCAGTTCAAAAAGAAATTGGTGGAACCCTTTTTGTTTTCCTCCGCAAATTTCCAGAAATCATCTGACTGGAAGATAAACGGTAAAAACTTCTGCATAAGGACATTTTCATTCTTCGTTCTGCAAACATAGCTAACGTCAGAACAGATACCTTCGAAATCAACCACACCTGCTTTTCTCAGATGCGGATTTCTTGACATCAAAAGCACGTCGCCTGGAACAAATCTCATGTGAAAAGCCGGGCCGATGGTGCTTCCGGCGATTACGCCCTTTTTGGTTATCTGAATTTCGCCATTATCAAAATGTTCACCGCCAATATAATATTCCAGATCCGTGTTATCCTTATCCACTTTGTCCTTGATGCGGGTAACCACATCTTTTAAATACACCTTAGACATTTGTTTCACCACCTTCTAACAAGAGACTATTTAAAATTTCATACTCATTCTGTGCACTGCTTGAGCTGCGCATCCAGTTATCTATTGCTTCATCAAGATTCTGTTCTTCTTCGCTTTCTTCTACGACACCAGCAACATATTTAGGAATTCCAAGCGAATAATTATTTTTCCCAATCTGCTCTACAGTGGCCACATTCGAAAATCCTTCAATAACAGAGAACTTATCGTAAGCGTCTGCAATTTTACGAATATGATCTGGTTCCAAGTAGCTCTGAGCATTTTTACGAGTCACTTCATTTTTAGCATTGATGAATAACACCTTGTGTCTTCTGTCTGCACTCTTTTTAGAACGGCAGATAATGATACAAGCTTCCATAGGAGAATTGTAAAACAGGCTCTTGCCAATACCAATTACCGCTTCAACCAAATCCAACTGCACAAGTGCTTTTCTCATTGATTGTTCATCATTTCTCGACAGCACCCCATGTGGGAATAGAATTGCGCATCTTCCTGTTGTAGAATCCATACTTTTCAGTATGTGCTGGAAGAAAGCATAGTCAGCACGTCCCTGAGGTGGTGTGCCTAAGAAGTTACGTCCATACTTGTCACTTTCAAAAGCGGTTCTGTCCCACTGCTTGATAGAGTAAGGCGGATTTGCAAGGACGATGTCAAACTGCTGCAGTTTTGCATGATCCGTGAATGCAGGAACCTTAAGTGTATCAGCATTTACAATTTCAAAATCCTGTACACCATGAAGAATTAAATTCATTCTGGCAATTGCAGATGTAAGAGTTACGATTTCCTGTCCATAAATTGACAAGTTACGCCATTCCTTTCCCTGCTGCTTAAGATAAGCTACTGCAGAAATCAGCATACCGGCGCTGCCACATGTCGGATCGTAGATTGATTCGCCAGGCTGTGGTTTCAACATCTCTGTCATAAGGTTTACAACAGTACGATTAGTATAAAATTCTTGTGCAGTGTGGCCGCTATCATCGGCAAACTGCTTGATGAGATATTCGTAACCCTGTCCAAGCTCATCTGCCGGGCAATTTTCGATAGAAAGAGTCTTCGAGCTAAAGTGTTCTAACAAATCCTTTAACAGTCTATCAGGCAAACGATTTTTATTGGTCCAAGAAGCATCGCCGAATATGCCCTGAAGTTTCTCTGGATTTGCCACTTCAATTGCGTGGAAAGCATCTTTGATTGCTTTACCAACATCCTGAGAAACATTACGCACATCATTCCAGTGCGCACCATCAGGAATCATGAATTGGTGGTTTTCCTCCCAGTCTAACGCCTCTTCACCATATTCTTTTTTAATTTTTTCACATTCCTCGTCATATACGTCACTCAGACGTTTGAAGAATAACAAGGGAAAAATATACTGCTTGTATGCACCTGCATCCACATGTGTACGAAGTAAGACAGCAGATCCCCAGAGGTACTTCTCAAGTTCATCTAGTGTAATCTTATCACTCATTAATATAGCCTCCTTCAATCAAAAGTTCTTTAAGTCTTGCTTCAGCTTTATTTACATTATGAATTGCTTCATAATACTGAGCTCTGACTACTTCCGGAGAAACGACCTCTTGTTTCTTTTTCTCGATATACGTATTAACTGCCAATGTGTTACCGGCAGCATCCAGGTCTGCAATCGACACAATCTTACATTTTTCAATTACATCGGTGTAGTCCTGATACAACTTATATACTTCCTGGATATCTTTTTCTTCCATAACATTCTGCGCACGCTGTGGAGTATAAATCTTTGTCGCATCAATCAAGCAAACCTTGTCTCTGTGTTCAGGCTTCTTATGGTTATTAAGGAAGATAATACATGCAGAGACGCCGGTTCCATAGAATACGCCGCCTGCGAGAGCAATAACTGCTTCAATCATGTCGCTCTTAATGAGCTGTTCACGTATTTCACCCTCTTTACCGCTGTGGAAGAGAACACCTTGAGGAAGAACCACAGCAACTTTGCCATCCATAGGTTTCATGGATTTTACCATGTGTTGTAACCAAGCATAATCAGCATTTGAATCAGAAGGACATCCCCACATGTTACGGCCGTATTTATCAGACTCAAAGCTATCGGCACCCCATTTTTCCTGGCCGAATGGCGGATTTGCTAAGACACAGTTAAATTTCTGTAACTGACCATGTTCAACGAACTTAGGGCTTCTTAGAGTATCACCCTGCGCAATCTTGAAGTCATTAGCGCCATGAAGGAACAGGTTCATTCTTGCGATTGCAGATGTAGACAGGTTATTTTCCTGACCATAAATCTTACCGTAAGTTGTCTGCTTGTTATCGATGTGACGGATAGCCTCGATAAGCATACCTCCCGTACCACAGGCCGGATCGTATACTGTGTCACCAGGTTTAGGATCCATCAACATAACCATCAACTTAACAATAGTTCTAGGTGTGTAGTACTCACCCGCATTCTTCTTTGAAAGGTCTGCAAACTTTTTGATGAGATACTCATAAGCGTCACCCATAACGTCTGCACTGTAATTTTTATTACCGACCTTCAGGCTGGACATATGCTCAATAAGGTCTTTCAGTCTTTCGTCTGTCAGCTTTGTTTTATCAGTCCATGTAACATCATCAAAGCTAGAGAATACGCCGCTAAGAGTTTCCGGGTTAGCACGTTCAATTCCGTTCATAGCCTTGACAATAATTTTACCAATGTCCTTACTTGCATTTCTAAGGTCACTCCAATGGCAGCCTTCTGGAATAATGAAACTGTGATTTTCATCAAAAGCTGCAAATTCCTCATCACCACCGGAAGTCTCCAACGCATCCTGTGTTTCTTCATCGTACACGTCACTAATTCTTTTAAAGAACAAGATTGGTGTAACGTAATCCTTAAACTCGTCCTGGTTGATGGGGCCTCTCAAAATGTTGCAAGCCTCATACAGGTGAGCAAATAACTTTTTACTTGTAGTCTCTTCATTTTCAGGAATGGAATCTTTTAATTCCTGATCTGCTATCTCTGTAGCTGATTGAATCATAGAACCGCGACCTCCTGTTTTTACTTTCTTATCCGCTGAACGTTTAATGCTTACACTCACATCATTGCGTTTCTTTTCCATGACCGGTGGATACTTATTTTCAAACAGAATTAACAGCTGCATCAACTTCTGGTCCAAAAATGTAAGCGCATGTTTTCTAATGTCTGTAGGTATACCATAGTACGCTTCTGCAATACCACCACAAATAGCGGCCAATGTATCGCTATCACCACCGATAGAGATGGCGTTTCTTATCGCGTCCTCAAATCCGATTGATTCAAAGAATGCTTGTAGTGCCTGAGGAACTGTATCCTGACAGGTTTCATTAAACTTATATGTATTCCTGATTTCATCAAGGGTGAAATTCATCGGATAGTAATTCTTATCAATGTAATCTCTGATTTCTAACATGCTGCTGCCAGTCTTAGCCATATAAATAGCAACAGCTGTTGCTTCTGCACCCTTTATTCCTTCCGGATGATTGTGAGTTACCTCTGTAACTAATTTAGAAATCTTCTTTGCTTCTTCCGAACTTTCTGCTGCAAAACCCGCTGCACTGACTCTCATTGCAGCTCCGTTTCCGTAGCTGTTATATGGTTGAGGATTGTCAGAGAACACCCAATTATAAAAAACTCCGCCATATCCACAATTCGGATAGTTTCTTCCGACACTTTGCATGCACTCAACCGCATTTTTCGCCAAATCACTGTAGTCTGGTTTACTTAACAGGATTGCCTGTGCTACCGCCAAACTCATGATACTGTCATCTGTAGGAAAACACTTATAAGTAAGAAAATCAAACTCCTTGCTCTTATTGTTATTCCATTCAAAACGAGATCCTACGATATCCCCGATAATAGCTCCTAACATTCAATCACCTTATATTCTTTCTTGAAGCCTAGCCAATGTCGACGACCATCTGTTTTCTGCAGATTGGATTGTCTTTTTATAAATTTCGAGTTCTTTTTCATATTCTTCAGCTATAGATTTCTGTTCTTCCATAGAAGGCAGCGGAATTTCTATGTTGTTCAATTCCTTATAGCTGATATTCATTACTGCAGTACCTTGCTGCCTAGTTACCAACATTTTTCTGCCAAGCGGACTGTCGAAGAACAGCTTCAAAAAAGTGGTAGACAGGCTTTCATCTGTAGACCTAATCACAATTACATTTGATGAGGCAATGCATGGATAGGGCTGCTCTTTGAAGATTGCTACTCGAATTGCTGTACCTCTTGCGGGAATTAACAAATCTCCGTCTTGCAACAAATAGTTTGTAACTTTTCTTTCTTCCTCTTCTAAGTGGTCCAAGGATGAATAGTCAACTTCATAGTCACCGATATTTGAAATGTTTACTACACCGATGTTTCCATGAGCATCTTTTTTCGTAACTGCTTTTCCTCTAAATATAGAAGCTACAGTTCCGAGTTCCTGTTTTTTAACGTTTGATTCCTGGAACTTAATCCAATCCTCATCCTGAGACTCAAAAATTCTATCAATGTTCCAGTCTCCCATATCGTAAAGCTCATCTTCCAAAACGAAAGTGTCATCCTTGACGATAAGTTTATTCAGACCGTCTTTTCTTGGATTCTCCGTATCTGTTGCATATCTTTTAATAACCACTTCATCAGTTCGTCCTGTTGTGATTGTTATCAGATATGTCTTAACACCAGTATTTTCAAAGATTCCCGCCGGTAAATCTGCGATTTCTTTCAAGCAATACATCGATTGAATGAAATTACGAAGTTCTTTGACGTTACCACCACCAAATGTGATTCTGGCAGGAAGGACAATAGACAAAATACCTTCGCTTCTTAAATGCAATGCCAGGTTTTCTACAGCAATCAAGTCATACTCTCTGCAGATGAAGTTTCTATTTTCATCCGCTTTATCTCTGACGCCAAATACCGGAACCGCAAGAATTAAGTCAAATTTCTCTGATGAAAACTCATATTCATAAATACTCGTCTGCTTAACGTCGACCATATCATTATCACTGAACATTTCTGTAAAGACCTTATAATAAAACGTATCCATAGAAGTCAATGTAAAATGCGAATCACTATGCGCTTCCACCAAACGTTCCAAGCAAGGTGAGAATTTTTCTGCCTCCGGGATAAGCACTTCTTGAAAGCCATCAATAAAGTTCTTTTCCATTTCATCAACCAATGCTTCAGGAACCCTAAATTTTTCCCGCCTGTCACCATATTCAATAATGTCTGTCCAAGTAACATCTTCAAATCCTCTTAGGGCTCGGTAAACATCTAAGAATTGATTTTTATCAGGGAACGGATTTTTAACTTCAAATTCTTGTGCACCCTGTCTCATGATATTGTACAAGTCAATATCACTAAGCTTACCGATTGATTGTTCTTGAATATCTGTCACTTTTTTCAGAACCGCTAATATTTTTTCATGTTCGCTCGGCGTGTTATTCCCTCTAATAGCGTCAAAAAAGGAATAGAGCCTGTTTATGCGATCTTTATTCATTTTTAATCTCCTTCTAAGTCATTGTCTTCCTTTCAATATACAGTATATCACAACTTTCAATGTTTGTCAATAGATTTTGGTATGCGAATACCAAAATATTTTGAAGATGTTTCGTTTACATTGAAACAGCAAAAATGGGCGGTATTTTCCGACCCTATAAATGTCGCACTTATCAAAATGTTCAATATGGTGGATATTGATGAATGTGCAATAGTTTTTTAGGTTGAAAGCGTGCGATAGGATATAGTAAAGGCGAATCGTCTATCGATTCGCCTTTTTGGGATGATTATGAAGATGATGTTTTTATTGTACTGAAAGCACTCTTAATCAGCGTGTTTTCGCAAATTTATCGGTAGTAAAACCGTAGTAACAACGATACCCTCCTACCCTGCTCAGCTCCGTTTTACCGCAATTCACCGCACTTTGCAAGCACCCGAACTGATGTTGCCGTGGCAGACGAATAGTATCTTGTACATTTCCGAGTTCCTTTCAAGCATATTACAGTTTATTATAGCACAGATTTCCGGATTTGCATAGCACAATAGCGTAAACAGGAACTTTTTTCAGAAACGATATTGACTTGTGAGCCGATGTGGAATATAATATTATCAGGTGCTCAGTGCACATTATTACAAAGTGAGGAATCAATAATGATCTACGAAAGTATTCAGAAGCTCATTAAATATGCAGAAAGAAACGGACTCATAACCGCAGACGACGAGTATGTAGTGCGCAATCAGCTCATGGAGATACTCCAGCTCAGCGACTGGGAGGAAAACAATGCCGACGACAGAAATGCGTCCGTGGAGTCTCTGCTGGAGCCGATCATTTCCTACGCCGTCGAAAAGGGACTGATCCAGGACACTGCAGTTTACAGAGATCTTTTCGATACAAAGATCATGGGAGTGTTCACGCCGTTCCCGCACGAGGTCAACGCAGAGTTCCAGCGCCGCCTGGCGGTAAGCCCGAAGGAGGCGACCGACTGGTACTACGATTTCAGCAAGAAGCTGAACTACGTCCGCGCTGAGCGTATCGCCAGGGATATGAAGTGGACGTACGATTCCGAATACGGCGTGCTCGACATCACTATCAACCGTTCCAAGCCCGAGAAGGATCCCCGGGATATCGCCGCCGCCAAGACCCAGAAGGCTTCCAAGTACCCCAAGTGCCAGCTCTGTGCTGAGAATATGGGCTTCGCAGGCCATCTGACCCACCCGGCACGCCAGAACCTCCGCCCCGTAAAGGTCGAGATGAACGGCTCCGAGTGGTTCCTCCAGTATTCCCCCTATGGATATTACAACGAGCACTGCATAGTATTCAATAAGAACCACGTTCCCATGGTGATCGACGACAGCGTTTTCGACAAGCTGTTTGATTTCATAGAGCAGTTCCCGCACTATATGCTGGGCTCCAACGCCGACCTTCCGATCGTCGGCGGTTCGATACTCACCCATGAGCATTTCCAGGGCGGACGCTACACCTTCCCGATGGCGAGGGCTTCGGTTGAAAAGCCGTTCCTGCTGAGCAATCACTCCGATGTCAATGCGGGTATCGTCAAGTGGCCGATGTCCGTTATCAGGCTGTCGTCCTATAACCGTGCGTCGCTTTCCGCGGCGTGCGCAGAGGTGCTTAAAAAGTGGAGAGCCTACACCGACGAGCAGGCCGGTATCTTCGCGCAGACTGACGGAATTCCCCACAACACGATAACTCCTATCGCGAGAATGAACGGCTCCCAGTATGAATGTGACCTCGTTCTCCGCAACAACATAACCTCCGAGGAGCGCCCGCTCGGTATTTTCCACCCGGCTCCTGCGCTCCACCACATCAAGAAGGAAAACATCGGACTTATCGAGGTAATGGGTCTGGCGGTGCTTCCCGCAAGACTTGCGACCGAGCTTTCCATACTCAGGGACGCTATGCTCTCCGGCGCGGATATCGCGGCTGACGAGCGTATCGCCTCCCACGCCGACTGGGCTAAGGAGGTCCTCGCGGCGCACCCCGAATTCAACGCCGACAACGCAATGGACATCATTCACGCCGAGGTCGGAAAGGTATTCGGCCAGGTCCTTGAGGACGCAGGTGTGTTCAAACGCACCGAAAGCGGCAAGGAAGCATTTAAGCGCTTCGTTTCCACACTCTGATAAATATTGCAGAACTCCCCCCGGCGCCGGCTGAGGGGAGTTTTTATTTCAGCGCTTTTCCCCCGGCTCAGGCGGGAGAAATCCGTACAGCTCCGCGTAGCTGTCGAGTTCCTCGCCGTCCTCGGGCATTGAGGGTATAAGCCCGGTGCAGTCCCCGGCGCTGCCGGAGTTCATGAGCGGGTCCTGAAGCTGCTGCGCCTGCTCCGGGTCGGTCTCGGGAGGATAGGGATAGTTTTCCACATTAACACTTCCTTTCGCTGATATTATCTGCTTTTCTGAACGAAAAATTAACGGAAAATGCTGCAAAGGACATCTTCAGCATGTTTTATTTAAAGTTTTCAGTTGACAAATCCGCAGGGATATTGTATAATATAAGATGAGTTTTTATATTCAGCAATGAACTTTTTTACAGAAGGGAATATACAATAAAATGGGTTTATTCAAATCACTGTTCGGCACCTATTCAACAAAAGAGCTGAAGAGGATCGAGCCGATAAAGAACGCGGTACTGGCGCTTGAGGACAAGTACGCCAAGATGAGCGAGCAGGAGCTGAAGTCCCAGACCGGGATTTTAAAGGACAGGCTCGCAGCCGGCGAGACCCTCGACGATATCCTGCCGGACGCTTTCGCGGTCTGCCGCGAGGCTTCCACAAGAGTTATCGGCATACGCCACTACCCCGTACAGATCATAGGCGGTATCGTGCTCCATCAGGGACGTATCGCCGAGATGAAGACCGGTGAAGGTAAGACCCTGGTAGCGACCCTTCCGGCTTACTTAAACGCCCTGGAGGGAAAAGGAGTCCATATCATCACCGTCAACGATTACCTGGCACACCGTGATGCCGAGGAGATGGGACAGGTTCACCGCTTCTTAGGCCT
>ERZ826613.632-NODE-632-length-49097-cov-5.920069_pt1 | contig 49097 bp, 48 predicted proteins | sample MGYA00519925_ERZ826613 | MGnify/ENA primary metagenome ERZ826613 (study PRJEB31778, sample SAMEA3449236) | human gut metagenome | biome: human gut; feature: human-associated habitat; material: faeces | place: United Kingdom | collected 2010/2012 ... | reverse complement strand
TCAAAATTTCCTTATTTTGTTGTCTATGACGCTTATTCAGATATGCCTGCATATCTGCTAAAATGTAATTGCCAGCAATTATATTTTCACGTGGGTATGGGGACGTAATCCCCATCAAGTCTGCTACTCGTAAGTAATACAAAATTGTCAAAATGACAATACTGTAATACACGGGTGGATCTTGCTCTGGTATTTTCTCCTCATCAAATCGGTTTGTGATATTTGGATGCTACTCTAAAAATATTATGATGTTCACTAATCATTATGAACTCTTGTCTTTTAAGCATATCTTTATTAGATTTATATGTCATTTTATGATAGAATTAATTTTGAAGAGGAGGTATTATTATGGACTATTTATCGGCAGCAAAAATGAGATATTATTCAAAAGATAACTCTGAAAACATCATAAAAAATTTAAACAAGAAACTTTCTGCTAATATTTCAGCATAGTAATGTCATAGAAAAAGTATCATTTCAGTAGTAAAATACTGGCTAAAAGCAGACAGTATTTGGAGAGTACCGTTTAGACATCAGGAGGTAACATAATGGGTAAGAACACGACAAATGATATGACGCAGGGAAACTGCATGCGTTTACTGGTACAGTTTTTTCTGCCGATCCTGGCAGGAAATCTGTTTCAGCAGTTATACAGCTTTGCAGACTCTATGGTGGTGGGAAAAGGAATTGGCGATACGGCACTTGCAGCCGTCGGAAATACCGGTTCCGTACATTTTCTGATCATTGGTTTCGCAATTGGGCTGACAGGAGGATTGGGAATCTGTATTTCTCAGTCTTTTGGAAGTGGCAATTATGAAAAACTTCGTAAGGAGCTGGCAATGTCTGTCTGGATCTGTCTGGCTATTGGGATTGTGATCACAGTGGTAAGTCTGGCCTTCATGCGGCAATTATTTACATTTCTCCATACACCGGAAGATCTGATGACGGAAACACTGCAATATTTCGGAACAATTCTTGCGGGAACCACCATTACAATTTTTAATAATTTTGCCATGACACTTCTGCGTTCCGTCGGAAACAGCCGGGTGCCTCTGGTTGCAATGATAATTTCCGCCATTGCTAATGTTCTGATGGATCTGTTATTCGTTTTTCCGCTGCATATGGGTGTTTTTGGCGCAGCGTTAGCCACTGTTCTGGCACAGGTTCTGTCTGCGCTTTACTGCTGTTACTACATAGGAAGGGGAAAAAATCTGATCCCGAAAAAAACGGACTGGAAACCACAGAGTGTAATCATCAAAAGACTGACATTGAAAGGTCTGCCTGTTGCCGTTATGAATTCTGTCACTGCAGTGGGTGGAATGGTATTGCAGACATTTGTCAACAATATGGGAACAAGCTATGTGGCTGCCTATGCGGCATGCACCAAGATCCTCAGTCTTTTTGAACAGCCGGCAAATACAGTGGGCCTGGCACTTCTTACTTTTGTGGGACAGAATTATGGTGCCGGAAAAAAGGAGCGGATACGTACCGGTATCCGGGAAGGAGTTATCCTGACGATCCTGATAAATATTCCACTGGCTTTGATGTTGCTGTGTATTCCTGAGTTTCTGACTTCTTTCATGTTGAATGATGCGTCGATTATTTCTTACACAAGAGATTTTCTGGCGGTTACAGGCATCTGTCTGTTTCCTCTGGGATGGCTGTTTGTGTTCCGCAACGGGTGTCAGGGCATGGGACATACGTTTGTTCCGATGCTTTCAGGAGTCCTGGAAGTGTCTCTTCGAGTGGTCATGGTAAAGCTGCTGACTCCATATCTGGCTTTTCGTGGTGTTGCTCTGGCAGAAGTATCTGCCTGGATCGGCGCCTGGATCATGTTGATGATCACTTACTGGATCTATCAGGAAAGAACGGATTCTTTTCGGTAAGTCTGAGGAGAACATCCTACCTTGGTGCGAAACTGTCGATTGAAATTTGAAAGGTTATGAAATCCGGTATCGAAAGCAATGTCGGAGATACTGCGATCCGTATTGCGCAGAAGGTCGCATGCTGATCGGATACGTACCTGATTCAGATATTCAATGGCTCCGAGACCGAAATTCTGTTTGAAACAGCTCATAAAGTAACTGCTGCTCATATGAGCGATCTTTGCCAGCTGCTCTATGGTGACAGATTCAGAATGATGTTTCTGTATATAAGTGAGAACAGGCCGAAGTGTTTCGGTCATCCGGGATTCTGTCGAAACCGTGTGTTCGGTGCAGAGTCCCGGTGTCGATGCCAGCAGATAAAATAAGCGAAGCAGTTCGCTTTTCAGCAACAGATCAGACGTTGCAAGATTTTTGTGCGCACACTGCATAATAGTCCGGACCGAATCATGGAGTTCATGATACCCCGGGGGTTCCTGAGATACAGGGACCAGAACTCTTCGTCTGGAAGAAAAGATCGGCAGCAGAATATCTGTATAACAACGGTCATCGTAACTTCCCACCAGCATATTCTGATGAAAAACAATGGTATCATAAAAAAAAGAGCTGTGCTCATCCGACATGATAGCATGAAGGACGTTGAGCTGGATCAGAAAGATGTAAAAGGGGAAAGAGTTACTACTAAGGATTCATTCATAAGTTTTCATTTTTTCAACCATTTGATATGTTCGATTTGAAATAAGTACATTCACAGCTTCTAAATACTTTGTATATTCAATAATATTTTCTTTATCTTGCATAACAAAAATTGTAAAGCGACCTTTCTTCACAAATGGACAAACAAATTTCATCAACTCATCTTTTTTTTGCACTATTTCATCTAATATATACTCTTTCTTCTTACTATCAAACCAAACCCTCCATCTATATATTTTTTTTCTCCCCAAATAATCAACATATTTCTTATTCTCAATAGCATCAATAATCAGTTCTATTCTATCCTGGAAATATACATATCCATCCCCGCCACCTTTTTTTCCATTGTATGTATTATCTGGGCAAGGCATATAATTTCCAATAGTATGTGTTCTCATTGCAAACTCATTTAGTTGAAAAAAGAACTCACATAGTTCCTTTTTCGAAAGCTTATACTTATTTTGAAACTCATTCAATTTTGTATCACAAAAGAAATGATTATTCCGGGGCTCTCTGAGCCACCTGTCCGGACTTTGAGAGCCACCTGTCCGGAGAATGAGAGCCATATATTCCGGTAATTCAGAGCCACCTTATTGGGCTCTATTACATATATTTCCTTTATACTGTAAATACACACCTTTGGTGTGAATACAGATAAAGGAGGTCGTAAGTTATGACCAAGTATCGTGAAATCCTACGCTTGAAAAGCTTAGGATTCAGTGAGAGGAACATCGCACAAAGTTGCGGTGTATCCAGAAACACAGTCGCCAAGGTTTTGAAAAAAGCAGCGGAAATCAATCTTTCATGGCCGCTGGATTTTGACATGACCGACAGTGCGCTAGAGGAGCTGATGTTTCCCAAAGATAAGTCGGCAACGAATAAACGTATGCCAAACTTTGACTACATCCGCAAAGAACTTCTGCGGAACGGCGTAAACAAAAAGCTTCTCTGGGTAGAATACTGTGAGGAGTGCCGCATGAGCAGCGAAGAGCCTCTAATGTATTCTCAGTTCTGCTACTACATCCAGAAGGATGAAGAAAAACGCAGGGCTACCATGCATATCCCTAGAAAACCAGGTGAACAGATTGAAGTTGACTGGGCCGGTGACCCTGCTCACATCATTGATCCGGACACCGGAGAAATAACAGATGCATGGATATTTGTAGGTGTATTAACTTACAGTCAGTATGCTTTTGTAAAAGCATATATGAATGAGAAAACCGACAACTGGATCAAAGCTCATGTCCAGATGTTTGATTTCTTTGGCGGTGTCACACCTATGCTCGTTTCTGATAACTGCACAACCGCAGTGAATCATAAAAAGAGTGACTGGTACAACACTGCCTTAAACACAACTTATCATGAGATGGCAGAACATTACAATCTTGCCATCCTTCCGGCCAGAGTCCGGAAACCCAAAGATAAACCGAATGTAGAGGGAGCGGTAGGAAAGATATCCACATGGATAACAGCAGCCCTTCGCAATGAACAGTTTTTCTCTCTTGCAGAATTGAATGCTTCAATCCGTGAAAAACTGGATGCCTACAACGCCCGTAAATTCCAGAAAAAGGAATGTAGCAGACTCAGTTTATTTCTTGGGGAAGAAATGCCATTACTGGCTCCGTTGCCTGCTACACCTTTTGAACTGGCTGAGTGGAAACAAGCCACCGTCCAGTTTAACTATCACATCGCAGTAGACAGAATGTTCTACTCCGTGCCTTATCAGTATATCAAAAATAAGGTTGATGTGCGTATAACAGATACAACGGTTGAAATATTTTATAATCACAATCGTATTGCCTCTCACAGACGACTCTACGGAAGAAGCGGTCAGTATTCTACCGTGACAGAACATATGCCGCAGGAACACCAGAAATATCTGGAATGGAACGGTGACCGGTTCCGTAAGTGGGCTGATTCGATTGGAATTAACACAAGTAAGGTTGTCGATGCAATACTTACCTCCGGCAGGATTGAACAACAATCCTACAGAAGCTGCATGGGATTACTGAAACTGGCAGAAAAATATTCGCCAGAAAAGCTGGAACAGGTCTGCGCTAAGGCGCTCTCTTATTCCGGTAAACCCAGCTATAAAAGTATCAAAAATCTATTGGTTGCAACAAAGGATGTACCTGATACCGAATCAGAATCATCTCAAGTAGAAAAACCACACGGCATAACCAGAGGAGCCAGATACTATGGAGGTAAACAATCATGACAAATCAAAGTACAATCGATAAACTTATTGAAATGCGTCTGACTGCTATGGCAGATGCATTCCGCATCCAGATGGATGATCCTGCAATGAAGGAAGTTCCATTCGAAGATCGCTTCGGTATGCTTGTTGATGTCGAGTATAGCAACCGTAAAAACAATCGTCTGAAAAGGCTGATCCGCCAGGCTGAGTTTGAACAGCCAGATGCCAGCATCGCAGCGATCGATTACCATTCTGGACGAAAGCTGAACAAAGCACTGATCAACCGTCTGGCAACCTGTGAATACATTACAGAATACCGGAACATCTTTATTACTGGAGCAACCGGAAGTGGTAAAACTTATATGGCCTGTGCCTTTGGCATGGAAGCATGCAAGCACTATTACTCAGTACGGTATGTACGGCTTCCTGATCTATTATTGGACTTACAGGCTGCCAGGGACAATGGAACTTTCTCGAATGTCCTGAAGAAATATACCAAGCCAATAGTACTGATCCTTGATGAGTGGCTGCTTCTTAAACTGACCGAAGCTGAAGCCAGAAATCTTTTTGAACTGATACATAAAAGACGTAAAAAATCTTCAACAATCTTTTGTTCTCAGTTCCGTGAAAGTGAATGGTACCAGCAAATCTGTGATGGTGAAAGTACTCTTGCCGATGCCATCATGGATCGTATTTCGTATGATTCCTATAAAATCGATATTGAAAGTGTTGACCCAGCTAAAGACCTCTCTATGAGAGAAGTATATGGACTGGATCCAGCAATGGCAAAGTAACTTAATAAACAAACTGAGGTGGCTCCGTTAGTCCGGACAGGTGGCTCTCGCCACACCGGACTGGCGGCTCTGCCGCACCGTAATATTCAATAACTAAGTTCGGCACATAATTCTTCTTATGTTCTTAAGCACATAAGAAAAAGAATTGGCAGATGATCGATACGATTCATGGAGCCAAATCTTCCGCAATCATTTACAGTATTGTAGAAACTGCAAAAACCAATAATCTGAAACCTTTTGATTATGTGCATCATCTCTTGGAAGAGATTCCGAAACACATGAATGATAAGGATTGTTCTTTTCTGGAAGATCTTCTGCCCTGGTCAGAAAAACTTCCGGCAGAGATTCGCAAAGCTTAAATATCGATGGCTGCAAAGCAGCCGCCTAAAAATGTCACGGTACTTGCTATTTGGCGCTTACATAGATCGAGGGCATCGCTCAATCATCTAATTTGATGATTTTGCGACACCCTCTTGTAAAGATAGAGTGAATTTTTTATAGGCGAAATTATTTATCATCATTTATCTTTTATTATTAAGGAATTTATTCATTTAGCCAGATAAAGTCAGTAGTCTCAATAAAAATATTTTTATAAATTAGGTCAGCCATTTCATCAACATTTAAATTAATATTTGCTTCTGCAATTTTTCTTCCAACATTATTGTTATGAAGATCCATCTCCTTATGCTCTAACTTTGTATGGCCATCTGCCTCAGTACCTATCATATCTTTATCTTCATGAGCAGTTGCAAATAGTTCGGCTTTTTCACTGCCAATCATTACAACCATTTCAGCATTCCATAAACCATGCCTAAATGCATCGCTTCTGTCACCTAAACCATTATTACCAAATTTTAATTCAGTTTGTTCAAGAGCAACATTTTTTGCGGTATTAACTTTCAAAGCAGAAAATGGGTATTTTACAACTAGCTTTTTTTCACTATCAGTTAATGCCCCCCATATATCAGAAATGCTAGAACGAGTCCTATAGACTTCGTCTAGTAGTCTAATAATATCTTCATTGCTCATATTGGGATGCTGACTTTTTAATGAATTAATAAAGTCGATAAGTACGGTAAATTCTTCGTCGCTCCATTCCTGTATGTCACTATTAGCATTTTCTGAATAAGCGCTAACGTTTATACTAGCTGTACAAGCCAAAATACTACATGTCAATAATCCCAAGATACATTTTTTAAATTTTCTCATTTTAATCTCCCATCTTTTGTATTCTAATTTAATTATATTAATATGTATAAAGCGATAACTTATTTGTATTCTCCAAATGTATAAGATACTTACAAAACTAAATACGCCCTATGAAATATCGCGCTTATTCCCTACCAGAACACTAATTAAAGTGCAAACAACAATATAAAAAATAGATATGATAAATGCATAATAAAACCATTCAATATTGCGTCCTATTTCAAGCAAATTGACAACATTTACAATCCACAAACTTCTTAAATTAATAATCGGATTAAATGTTTTCATAATACCATGTAATAATGCAGGTAAAAAAATCATAATAGTAAAGTTTGTAAGTATACTCATTTTACTACTTCTGATTACATAAGTTATAGCTAAAACAAAAACTGTATAAGCGATATGTATCAGAGTTTCAAGTAGAAATATTTTAACAATAGAAGATAATAGGTCTGGTGCGTAGTTATCCGGAAAAACATAAAATGATAAACCAATGCCTACAGCAGATCCTATTATGAAATATAGCATTGTTCCCATACATGAAACTATGGCCTTGCTAATAAAGACTTTACTAAAAGATACTCCTTTAGCTATAACTGGATATATTGTTTTCTGTGAAAATTCTTGTGATGCAAATGTTGTAGAAAAGCATAATATAGGTAAAGCAAAAGAATAATTTCTATACATTATATTGACAAAATCGGAAACATTATTTATGCTACCCAGTGTTTTCCTGCCTAATAACATTGAGATAACTATAAAAAGATTCAGCACTATACCTAAGTAAAATATCTTTAAATGCTTTAATTTATAAAGCTCTGCTTTGATAAGTGATAACATTAATTTCCCTCCCCTCTCATTAACGAGAATACATAATTTTCTAAATCTTCACCAATATTAGAAATTTCATTAATAGGTATTTTTTTATCGTATAATATTTTTATAATATCTTTTGCTTCAATATTATCAATATATATATTCATTTCATTCATTGAAACAATCTCATAGGTGGCATTCGGAAACACATTTTCAAGGATATTTTTAATATTAGGAATGTTTGCAGCATTAATATGTACATATCTTTTTCGGGCAGTTTGAAATTTATTAATACTAAACTCTTTGACCATAATTCCTTTGTGTAAAACCCCATACTTAGTTGCAATTTTTGATAGTTCTCCTAATATATGACTGGAAATCAGTACGGTTGTTGATTTTTCCTTATTAAGAACAATCAGTAAATTACGTAACTGTTTAATCCCTTCAGGATCGAGTCCATTTAAAGGCTCGTCTAAAATTAACAATTCGGGATTTCCAAGTAATGCTATACCAATTGCTAATCTTTGTCTCATGCCCAGCGAAAAATGCTTTACAGCTTTTTTGTCAAATCTTGGTAAATCAATTAGTTCTAATATTTCTTCTATACCATTATTTTTGATTCCAAATGAATCTTTAAAAAGCTTTAAATTTTCATAAGCACTAAAGTCTTCAAATAGACATGGACGTTCTATTATGCATCCAATTTTTTTCCTGCCAATATTAGGATTAAGACCATTAAATAATTGAATATTGCCTTCACTAGGTTTTATAAGCCCTACTATAATTTTCATTAAGGTTGTTTTTCCAGCTCCATTTTCACCTATGAAACCATATATGTCTCCTTTCTGTATTGTCATATTAATATTCTTTATCACTTCATTATGACCATATACTTTTGTAAGACCACAAGTTTTTATTATATTTTCCATTACAGATTCTCCTTATCAAAATTTGTATAAAGTTTATAATATGTTCCTCCCTTAGTTAATAATTCTTCATGTGTTCCTTGTTCTACAATTTTGCCATCCTCAAAAACGAATACAATATCTGAATCAATAATAGTTGATAATCGATGAGCTATAATCACTTGTGTACAATTTAATTTAGATAAATTTTGTGAAATCTTTTCTTGATTAATATTGTCCAAAGAACTTGTAGCTTCATCCAAAATTAGTATTTGTGGCTTGTTTAAAATTGCTCTTGCCAACATAATACGTTGCCTTTGACCTCCAGATAAGTTCATCCCCATTTCTGAAATTATGGTATTGAATCCCATTGGCATCGTCTCAATTTCTTCTAATATTTCAGCAACCTGACAAGCTGATCTCACATCTTCAAAAGATACTTCTTTATTTGAATCTAATACAATATTTTCGTATATAGTCTTATTAAACAAAGAAACATCTTGAGGTACAATTCCAATCTGATTTCTTAATGCATTCAAATTCCATTGGTCTATTTCTAAATCGTCATAATATATATGTCCTTCAGAAGGACGGTACAAACCCACCAAAAGTTTGGCTAATGTTGTCTTGCCATCTCCAGACTTACCTACAATGGATATCTTTTTTCCAACCGGAACATGCATATTTATGTTTTTCAGTACATTTCCAGAGTTATTTGTATATCGAAAACTAACATTTTCCAATTTAATATCACCTTTTAGTTCACATTTAACTCCTTCTGGATTTGTATTTTCTGGTTTTTCTAAAATTATATCAGATATTCTTTCAAAAATTGCTTTGCTATTAATTATACCCGTCCACGTATTAAATACAGAATGGGACAAAGAATAGAAGTTTCCACTTAATGTATAGAAGGCAATTGTCTCGCCAATTGTTATATTTCCATTTTTACTTAAAATAAGTCCACAGCAAAGAATGATTATCGGTGAAGCAAATAGCAAAAAACTCAACCATGAATTCATTGAAAGGTTGTAGTTTTCTTTTTTTATAAATTTAGAAATATATTTAGAAAATTTTTGTTCCCAATCATTAAAAATACTATTTTCTATTGAAGTCATTTTTATTCCCAATATTGAGTATACGGACTCCATCTGTACAGATTGACTTGTACTTTGTTCGACCAATACATCCCTACTATTCTGCAAAAGTGTCCGATAAGATATTTTTAAAACAATAATATTTAATAGGAATAAGAAAAATGCTATAGCAAATAGAATTGGGGATTTTATTATCATATAAATTCCTATAAAAATTGTTGCTCCACAATCAATTATACCTGTAACTAACTGACTAGTAAAAATTTCCCTAATAGTCGCTGTACTGTTTATATTGTAAATTATATTACCTTTCCCTCTTAACTCAAAATATTTAAAAGGTAACCTCAACAGATGATTGAATATCTCTGTGTTAAGTTTTCTATCTACCTTAACACGTAAATTAAGAACACTTTTTCCTCTTAGCCGAAATACAAGTAGATAAAATAACGAAACTAATGTAAGTAACATAAATAAGTAGGCTAAATTAAGCGAAACTTGATGGCTGGCTGAAGCATCAATTATATACTGGATTAAAATCGGTATGATTAAAGTAGTTCCATACATAAATAGTGATGCGACTACCATTTTAATATATAAAGATTTCTCGCTTAGAAAAACTGAATTTACAAATGTCCACCCTACTTTTGCTTGAGTTTTTTTTTCAAAATTCTCATTGGGCTTTACGATAATTGTTGTATTTGAATAATGTTTTTCAAACTCATCATATGTATATTTCAGGTATCCTAAGGAGGGATCTGCAATATAATAGGTGTTTTTATTGACTTTTTCTAGAACAACAAAATGCCTATTATCCCAAAATAAAATAGCTGGTGTTGGGATACTTTTAAGATTTGTGCTAACAATATTATATGCTTTGGCACTAAGATTGTATTCCTCCATCAGTTTAATGAGTTGCCTTAAACTATTACCGTCACGTCCTACTTCCAAGCGTTCTCTAAGTTCCGTCAATGTTACATAATGCTTATAAAATCTTAACAGCATACATATGCAACCTATACCACATTCTGTTTGTTGATTAATTTCTATATATGGGACTTTTTTAACCACAATACTTCTCCTTTCATAGCCAGAATGTTAACATATTCAATGTCATAGCAACATAAACATTCTCTAAATCAAGAAATTATGTTGCTACAAACAACCAATAAACACGGTCTATTCTAGGCGCAATATATCTATAACAAAATTATCCTCTATATATAAATACATATTTGTGTCATTTAAAACATAGTCCCCATTCCTCTTCTTCCTCCAGTTGAACTAAGTTTAAAGAGTGTTCCATAAAATACTGCATAGTTAAAATGCATTCATTTTCTAAAGCAGTATCCCCCAAATACTTTGCAACATATTTTATTATAAGAATATTACCTACATCTCCGTGACAAAGACACATACCTTTTCCCATACTATGTTCTTTACAAATAGAGACTAAATAGCGTAGCTCATCCTCAATATACTCGTCTATATATCCACATTCCAATAATTGTATCCGATTTAAAAGGATACCGATAGCACCATTACACCAGGTATACTGTATTTCTTTTGATCCGCTTCTTCTCAGCCATGCTTTTTGCTCTGAATCAAAGAGACTACGTTCATAATCTAAACACTTTCGGATAATACCCAGTATTTTTCTCTCGCCTGTAATCTCATATAATTTTGCAAGCTGAGCTGAAATACCTGCATTACCATGTGCATAGCTGCTATATTCACCTTCCCACATGTAACCGTTTGTTTTGTCATCTATAGCTGCACTTTCCAATATTTTATTAAGTATATACACAAAAAACTGTTTTGCTGTATTTTCCTCAATAATATCTTTTTTGAGCCAGAACAAAGTTAGTGACAAGATACCAGCATACCCGCTAATCACATCTGAGGAATTAGAACATTTATAAAGCTGTTCAAACAATTTAGGAAGCTTATCCTCTATATATAAATACATATTTGTGTCATTTAAAACATCAGCGATTTTTTGCATTGCATATAGCCATCCAAACATACCGCTAAATGCACCTAGATTAAACTTCTCAAAATGCTCGTCTGGATTGTCAAGTACATCTTTAATTGGTTCCAAAACCATATAGACCATATTCAACCACTTTTCGTCTGCAGTAACTTTATACAAAATAGCGTAGAATAGAGCAATACCGCTATTACCATCATATAAATCGTTTCCTGCTGGACCCATCATATCTACCTTTGATTTTGTGATACTTATCCCAATCCATGAAGCTGCAGGTTTCCCCAGTACTGATTTTCCATAAATGGCTTTTCGACTTATTAAATCTGCAATTTCAATAGCCTTTTCTGTAAAATGTTTTTTTAGTACTTTGTAATCAGACTGATAAACTGCTGGTGATTGAAAAACAGTTTGTGTTAGGTGTTGCTTTTTATCGGAGAAACGGTAGCTAGCGTTAATAAAAGCCATTTGTCTTCTGAAATCATCTGTACCAATACTTTCAACTTTTGCTTCGATAGTTTCGCAAATTGTTTTTGTAAAATAGTCTTCAATTTTAAATTCATTATCTGAAAATAGATTTTTTGAATCAGTATACGTAAAGAAATATGGAATATCTCCTCTGGAAAGACTATTATACTCTATTTTTAAAGCTGCTATGTCCTGTTCTCTTATTTCCTCATCTAATTGAAATCTTAACCACATAAGGAATACATATCTATCCAGCGTGTTATGTAATAGATCCGGATGATAGCTTGTACTCAGTAATCTTGAATAAACATTTGTCGGTCTTAAAACATGTCTTACTTGTTTACAATATAAGTTTTTCTTGAAGAATAATGTGAATTCTTCTTTGTTTTGCTGCATCCATTTATACAAACATGTAAATCCTTTTTTTATATAATCTGCATATTGTTCCGGATTGACATTTTTATTATTTAATGCTGGATTGTTTTGGGCAGGAGCAATAACACCATAATCATATACCAGCTGTATTTCATCTGTATCGTAATTTTTTATAAATAAATCTTTAAACGGAGCAATTTGTGGAGTACCCTGAGAAACGCCTCCAATATTTATTGCTTTATCCTTATTTTTTCCAGTCATATATGTAGGTAATAATGAAATACTATTTACAGAATTCAATATCACTTGTCCTATTTGCCCGTTTAATGATTTTAAAGTTTCATTATCCATTACCAATTCTGCATGTAATAAAGTTTCTAGATCAATCAGAACAGGTTGATCTCGGTCTGCGATAATATTTTCATAATGCATATCTTTACCATTTAAAACATGCAATAAGCACAGCAGTTCACCTATTCTAGTATAGAAATCACAAATTTCTTCCTCGGTGCAGCATTTTTTATATGTAACAAACTCCATCCATCCACAAGAGTTCTCACTAAAGCATTTGCAAGCTTTAAGTTTTTTAAAATCAGGAATCTGTTGACTGTTAATCCACTGAACTAATTTTACATATTGTTCCTCCATTTCAAGTCTTCTAGGTTTGTAAATCAAATTTATATTATCAAAAATAAGTTTACATACCATTCTTCCATTATTATGAGTATCGCCTTTTCCAAAGGATATATCCACTAAACACCCTGTCTCTCCAAAGTGTTTTTTTATTGAGATTTTATTTTCTTCTATCTTCAAAATAACTTCTTTAACAAAGTTAACTCTATTTTCTATTTGAATTTTTAAGCAACGTATAAGCTCTGGGTAGATATGATATAATTGCAATACATATTGCTTATCTGCTAAAATCATTTCTGAAAAATATTTCCCCTTCTCTACTGGTCCATCGCCTATAAGTTTTCCTTCTTCTTTCGCAATATTAGTTTCTAAAATCAATGTTCTAAATGAAATCTGATTGCATTTTTCCAATAATTGATTAACTACTGATCTAATAAGTTGTTTTTTGTTACTAATAATTTTCGAGTGGTTTATATGATTGCATAAATCTGTATAATAAATATTAAGAATTGGTGCATAGAAACCAAACCAAATATTATTACTCAGATAGAAGGAACCATCTTCATTATCCCATGTATATTTGCTATCGAAGTATTTCGAGACATTTTCTGGGTTTTCGGAAGTATATTTTTTCTCGATTTCATTTATATTATAACCAGTTATTTTTTCGACTTCATTAATAAGTTGTTCTTTACTGACATAAGTAGGTAAGAATGATTTCCAAAACTCAAGAACATCTTCAAAAGATATCCTGCTATCTGATATATTTTCCATATTTTCACTCCTTATTAAACAACCACCATCACTTTTTTGCAATGGTGGTTGCCTTTTTGTAATTCAGTTTAAAATGCTATTTACTTTATATATACTTTATGATAGTATGTAATGGTAGTATTATGCATTTTCAAAAGATAATGTTACTACGTCTTATTTCATTGGAATGCATTAGCATTTGGAACCGGTGCATTCCAATGAAACTGTGTATACTGCACCACAGCCATGAGACGGTGTCGGTGTAATTGTTACAGTTGTAACAGTAATGGTGATTGTTCCTGCACCTACCTGTGTGTCTAATTCCTGCTCCTGAATTTCAGTTCCCAGACTGACAACTGGTGTTTCAATATCAAATTTTCCTCTTGCTCTTAAAAGTGGGTTTCTTAATACGTTTGTTCTTGTCATAACTTTATTCCTTTCAATTTTTTTTATTTAATTTTCTTTTACTAAGTGGACCGGTTCATTTAGTAATTGTATTCTAGCATATATTTCCTTTAAAAATTGAAATGATTGTAAACTGTCATTTTTGGGTTGTTTATTTTGAATTGAAATACAGATAGCAAAGTTTTAACTACTTTTAAAACTTTGCTATCTGTATTTGGTATTGGAGACTGATAACGTATTAAACTGCTGATTTTGAATCAAAAACAGTTTGATCAGCAGACACTAAGTAAAAAACTGCCATCATGGTTTTATACCACAATGACAGCTCGTTATACATTCCTTATTTTTCTTCTGAAATCACAGCAAGGATCTCATCAATGCTCTTTCCGAAAGCCACAACCGCTTTATACAGTTTTTCCTTCTTCTCATCTTTTATCTTTACTTCGATTTCTTTCCTCTTTTGACGCAGATTTTTGAGATTTGCTTTTGTTTCTTCAATCTACTTTACAACCGCCTCCAACTGTTCCTCCAGAGTGATATTTTCCGCTTTTTTCCGCCCTCTTGCCATAACAACCCTCCGTAATTTATTTTTTCTATATCTTACCACTAATTACAGAAAATTACTATCCTTTATAAAAGATTCTCATATTTCAAGCGTATTTCCAGTCAATCATCTGGCTGTCCGATTCTGCCGCTGATTCTGTGCTACTTCCTATTTTCTCTGATATCCCTCCATAATGGCAACTTCCAATTCCTGCTTAAAATTGGCTTCAATCGGATGTGCAATATCCTCCCTCTCATTCTTTGAGGAATTTAGGCGTTTGCGAAACGCCACAAGCCGCATAAATACGGCATTTTTTGTTACCTATAAACAAATAACTCCTCACCGGATATGGTATAATAGAGTTGACTAAAAACTATAAACCTACATCCAAGAAAGGAGTTATTCTGATACTTATGATACCATATAAACAGCTTTCTTTGGCAGATATTTTTTCAGATTGCCATGAAAAATTTGAAAATGACAAACCTGCTTTTCTTTCTCTATTAGAAACCCATATCGATATTGATGAGTTAATTCCGATTTCTTTTAGAAATCATTTCTATGCATCGACGGGCAGAACCCGTAAATACCCTTTGCAAGCTTTTCTGTGGGCTTTGATTATTCAACGTATTTTCTCTATCCCTACGGATCAGCTTCTCCTGACTTTTCTCGCTTACTCAAAATCACTTCGGGAATTCTGTGGTTTTACTAAAGTCCCAGACGCTTCCAAAATCACCCGATTCAAACAGGATTTTTTAGATGACCTCCAGCTTGTTTTCGATAACCTTGTTGATGTTACCGAGCCTATCTGTCAGGCGATTGACTCTGCAAAAGCGGATATGACCATCTTTGATTCTTCCGGCATAGAAGCATTTGTTACCGAAAATAATCCCAAGTATGCTAACAGGATCATCAAACAGCTTAAGGCATACGCGAAAGCTCAGGGCTTTGATAAATCCTATGATCCTTATAAAGCTGCCTATGGTTCCATGCCTTCTCATGCTTCTGCTAATCCTGAGATTAAGCAGCTCTATATCAATGGGCATTTTTGCTATGTCTTCAAGTTCGGCATTGTCACTAACGGATTGGGCATCATCCGCCACATATCTTTTTATAACAAAAACTTTATGGCTTCACATCCTGATATCGTTGTCGAAAAGAAATCCGATTCCCCTGACGAAGATAAATGTGTTCATGATTCAAAGCTTTTAATCCCCACACTTAAGGACTTCTTTTCCAAGCATCCTTTGATTAATCCAAAAACCTTCCTGGGTGATGCTGCTTTCGATACCGCACAACTCTATAAGAGCCTTCTTACCGGTGACACTTTTGGTAATGACAAACATTTCTCGAAAGCTTATATTCCGCTGAATGCAAGATCCGGACTTGAAAATCTGGATTATTCCATCAATGAAGATGGTATTCCGTGTTGTCCCCATGATCCTTCTTTACAAATGAAGTACGAAGGCACTTCCAAACTTCACAGTGGAGTAACAAGATATAAATTTGTCTGTCCAAGAATGAAATGGATTTATGATAAATCAACTCAAAAATCCCATCGTCATTGTTTCTGTGACAACCCTTGTACTTCTTCTAAATGTGGGCGGATGGTCTACATCTACCCGGAAAAGGATCTTCGTGCTTATCCCGGAACGATCCGCGGCACCGAAAAATGGGATGATACCTATAAAATCAGGACTGTTGTCGAAAGAGATATCAACCACATCAAAGACAATCTCTGTCTTGCAGGACGCCGAACCCAAAATGAGAGGACTCTGCATGCTGATCTGATTCTTGCCGGGATCACACAACTTATTACTGTTGTTCTCGCAGATAAGATCAATCACCACGAATATATTCGAAGCTTAAAGCCTCTCATAGCATAGGACTTACCAACTTAATAAGATCTATGGCTTATTTAAGTGTGCCTAAAATATTTCGTCATTTAACGTTTCTGCATTTATCATCTCCATTTATTGTGGATAACTGCTCTCATATTTCAAATTTGAGTTTCGCAATTACCTATTTTTACGAGAACTTGTTTGAAAAGGCTTTCTGCAAGATGTTCGTCCCACTTTTGGGAAATGGTTTTTCAAATAAGTTCTGGGAACAGTATACGGAAAAATAATACTCTCTGCCATCGAATCAGGTTACAAAATACGGACGGAACCTTACAATCTTGTAAGGTTCCGTCCGCCGATCATAACAATAATAACAATGTTCCCGCTACCAGAAGCACCAGTCCAATGCCGGACTTCTTTGAAAGCTTCTCATGAAATACCAGGTAAGAAAACCCAATGGTCACCAGAAGACTCAGCTTGTCAATTGGCACTACCACGCTGGCAGGGCCGCTTTGAAGCGCCCGGTAATAGCACAACCAGGAGCCTCCTGTGGCTAATCCTGAAAGGATCAGGAACAGCCCGCTTTTTCCATCTATGGAACGGATGGTATGCTGTTTTTTGCTTACAAATACCACGACCCATGCCATGATCAGAACCACTATGGTACGGATGGCGGTTCCCAGATTGGACTCTACTCCCTGGATTCCTACTTTTCCAAGGATGGAAGTCAGACTGGCAAATACCGCACTGCCAAGTGCATAGATCAGCCATGCATGCTCTGTCCATTTTCTGAATTTTCCGTTTTCCTTTGTTTTCTTCTGAAGCAACTCTTCCCTGCCAGAGGTTTCTTTCTTCTGGATCATCAGAAAAGTACCCACTGCGATCAGAATCATGGAAATCACTTTGATTCCATTCAGCTCTTCACGAAGAAAAATAAAAGCCAGAAGCATGGTCAATACTGTGCTTGATTTATCCACAGGTATTACTTTATTGATATCTCCGATCTGCAGGGCCCGGAAATAACAGAGCCATGAGGCACCTGTGGCCAGTCCTGAAAGTACCAGGAATAACAAGGTTCTCAGAGTAATGTCCCCTATGGTATTCTGGCTTCCCACCATAAATACCAGGATCCAGGAAAAGATCAGTACCACAATGGTCCTTAAGGCTGTTGCAACATTAGAGTCTGTATTTTTGATTCCACATTTTGCAAGAATTCCTGTAAGACCGGCAAAAAAAGCCGATCCGAATGCGAATAAAAGCCACATTATTTTCTGCCTTCTTTCTGCTTTTTACCAGGAAAGTCATAGATTTTTTCCCTAGGCAGCCCTGCAGCAAGGGTAAGATAATACACCGCATCCGAAGCCACAAGCACCACATTTTCCTCATGCATAAACTCTGTGATTTCCGAATCAAAAAGCATATTAGCCTGGGCTTCAAATTCTTCATCTTTATCCCAGAAAAGAACAGCAATGTTCAGAAAAGGAAAAACCGGAAGCACATATCCCACATCTCCCTGGGGAAGCGGCGTCCCTCCAAGAGCTTCACAGGCTTTTCGCAGTTCTTCTGTCTTCCCGGAAAAAATCTCCTGTAATCTGGAAATGATCGTCCTTTTGTAGGCAGTTTCAAAGGGATACACTCTTTTTACCTGCCGAAATGCCACCAGGTTGCCAGACGCCACAGGATGGTCGGAAGCATAGTAAAAGGTATTATAAATATTCATAACTGTGTCAAATCCAGGCCGTTCCCCCTGATCTGTGATCACGCCAGTTCTTCGGTCAATACGAAGCTTCCTTGAAAAATAGACGATGTACAACGCTTTTTCATCTGCTTCCAGATGGAATTTCCAGATCAGCTTTTCCTGATCCATTTCCAGAAACTTCTTTCTCCAGGTTTCGATCACCTGTTCATAGTTGGATGGATGTTTTTCTATTCTCACGTTCGCACTCCTTATGCAGGAAACAGTTCACAGATCAAAAGATATTTACAAATTTATAGTAGCACGCTCAAATCTGGAATTCAAGAAGAAACTCCATAATAAGAAACAATGCCATGCCCGGACAATAAAAATGCAGAATCCGTACCAGACAGACTCCGCATCCTTTCTAACTATGCCATATAACCTGAAACATCCCACCTTCAAGTATTTTTGCCAACTGTTCCAGTTCATCGCAGTTCCAGTTTTTTGCTGTCTCTGCCAAGCCTGTGAATTTCACGCAGGTTCCGCAGGAAGAGCTTAAATTTCTTGGTACCGGCATGATCACTGCCGGATAGCCTTCTTTATCACATTTTTTCTTAAAGGACATTGCCCCGAAATGGGAAAAAAAGGTAGCTACGTAGTCGCCCATTATTTTTCCAGGGTGAGGACGAAATCTTCGCCATCCTCTTTTACAGATACCCGATATCCCTGGTGCATGGCAAAACGGGATACGTTTTCCTTTGCAGTTACATTATCTACCATTACAGTATAGGCTTTCTCACCGGATGCCAGCGCATTTTTGGTGCGGATCACCGGTTCCGGACAGGAAAGTCCTCTTGCATCGATTGTTTTCATATGCTTTTTATTCCTCCTATATTTGAGCTATTTTTTGCTCATTTTTTCAAAAAGAAACTCCTGACAAATAAATTCAGACACGAAGCAGCCAGTCAGGACTACTGTCTATGCTTCTTCGCCACGTCTGGAATTCACAAGTGCAATTACAATCAGTACAATAAATCCAATCACTACCGCAATTTTTCCATTTGCAGTAGGGCCTTCTCCAGAGGATGCAAGTCCAAAGTTGTGTGCCACAGCAGCTCCTGCCATCAGACCAAATACTGTGATAGCAGAATCTGTATTTTCCTCACCAGCCAGTACCAGCTGACGAAGAGGACAGCCCCCAAGAAGAACGCATCCAAATCCAGCCAGTGCCATTCCAAGTGCATTCCATAAACCATCTGTGTGTGCAACAGGCTGGCCTGCAAAACCAGGATTGAAGTATCCAAGAATCATATTTCCAATCAGCGCACTTATCAGAATTGCAATAAATCCAAGAAGAAGCTTCCATTCTCCAAAGAGAACCACGTCACGGATACCGCCAACCATACAAAGACGTGTTCTCTGAGCCATAGCGCCTACCAAAAGACCTGCGATCAGGGAAATTGCAATTGCTGCATGTTTTGCACCAGGGCCGCCGTCAGCTTCTGTAAAGTGAATAAAAGCAGGTGCTGCTATGAGAAGAACCAGAATTCCGATTTCCACAACCGGGAAAATCCCACCTTCAACAGGCTGCATCTTGTAAGAACGCTTCAGGGTATATCCCTTTTTCAGGAAAAATACACCTGCAAGAATTCCTGCAACAAATCCGATCAGTCCAAAAATCGCATTAAAATCTCCACCGGCAAGACGAAGGATCATACGGAAAGGACATCCCAGGAACATCAGACATCCGACCATAACAAACATCCCGATAACAAAACGAGTCACAGGTGCAGAGCCACCTCTTGGCTTAAACTCTTTGGTAGCAAGTGCCAGAATGCAAGATCCCAGAACCAGTCCCACGATTTCCGGACGTATGTACTACTGTACCGCTGCTGCAGAATGAAATCCCAGGGCGCCTGCAGTATCACGCAGAAAACAGGCAATACAAAAGCCCATGTTTGCAGGATTTCCAAAATACACCAGAGCTACTGCTAGGATTCCGATGATAAGTCCCACACCAATGATCACCGGCGTTTCTTTCTTTGACAATGTTTCTCTCATACTCTTTCCTCCTTGTACATCTGTCAAATCTTTCCTCTATTTTATCAATTTTTGTCAGAAAATTCCAATTGATTCTGTGGGACATTTTTTATGATTTATAGATATTTTCGATAATTTATGGTATTATGATATCAGGGGCAAAAGGTCAAAAAGCTGTTCATGCTTGCATGATAAGGCTTTTGAACTTGGGCCCCGCCGAACATGAGGAAGTAGCGATTTACACAGTAGATCAGCGGATTCCGAATGTTCGAGAATTGTGGGAGCAGCTTCGCTGCGAAGCAATTCGTGGATATCAAGTTAGGGGCAAAATACTTTTTTCCCCCTGATATCATGGTATTATGAGTGTAATACAATTTTACGAAAGGATCCAGCTTCTATGAACCGAATTTACCTTGATCAGGCCAGCACCTCTTTTCCCAAGGCTCCCGGCGTGGCACAGGCTATGATGGACTATCTGACTATGAATGGCTCCAATGTAAACCGCGGCTGCTATTCCAGTGCCTACTCCGCAGAAGAAGTTATTTATGAGACCCGTCAGCTGCTGGCTGAACTTTTTCATTTTTCCAGATGCAAAAATGTAATCTTTACTCCAAATATCACCACCAGCTTAAACTTTATTTTAAAGGGGCTTTTAAAGCCAGGTAACCATATCCTTGTATCTGCTATGGAACACAATGCTGTGATGCGTCCCATAGTCCAGCTAGCAGCCTGTGGGATCTCCTTTGACCGGATTCCCTGCCGAAAGGACGGCTCCATGCTCCTGGAGCAGGTGGAGCCTTTGATCCGCCCAGAGACAAAGGCCATCGTCACGCTCCATGCTTCCAATGTCTGCGGAACCAGAATGCCCCTTACCGCTCTTGGGGAAATCTGCCAGCGACATCATCTGTATTTCATTGTGGACTCTGCCCAGACTGCCGGAATCGTTCCCATTGATATGACGGCTTCGCATATTGACGCATTGGCATTTACTGGGCACAAAGGGCTTCGTGGCCCACAGGGAACTGGCGGTTTTCTTGTTACCGAAGAACTGGCAGAGCAGATGGAGCCACTGATTTCAGGCGGCACAGGAAGTGTCTCCCATACAGAAGAGATCCCGGATTTTCTTCCGGACCGCTTCGAACCTGGCACTCCTAATATGCCTGGAATTTATGGACTGCATAAAGCTCTTCTGTTCCTGAAAATCAAAAACCATATGCAGACTTCATATGAGAAAGAAGAAGCCCTCACCAGCTATTTTCTCCAACAGCTTTTTGCCCTGGATGATACTGAAAAACATATTCGTATCATCGGAAAAAAAGATCTCACTGACCGAAATGCAGTTGTCTCCATCCAGACTCCTGAAATGGATATGGCACAGGTTGCCTGGCAGCTGGACAGTGAATATGGCATCATGACAAGAGTTGGCCTGCACTGCGCCCCAAACGCACACAAAACCCTTGGCACCTACCCGGCTGGAACTATCCGATTCTCTTTCGGCCCGGAAAATACCCAGGAAGAGCTGGATGCCGCAATTTATGGGTTGAAAAAAATTTTAAATTTATAACGAAAGGGCCGCAGAATCTCATCTGCAACAAAATGAATATGGAATTTAAACAACTAGAAGCCTTTGTAGCTGTAGTAGAAAATAAAAGCTTTTCTGAAGCTGCCCGCCAGCTGAACCTTACCCAGCCCACCATCAGTGCCCATATACAGACTCTGGAACAGGAGTTGAATTCCCGTCTGCTGATCCGCACTACCAAGAAGCTGACCATCACACAGCGGGGACTCCAGCTTTATGACTGCGCTTCCAACATGCTGAACATGCGAAAAAATATTATCGACGAATTCACAGGACATAATAAAAAAATCATTGACCTGGCAGTGTCCACCATTCCCTCTTCCTATCTTCTGCCTGAAATCCTCGGTGCTTTTACTAAGCAGATTTCTGATATCTACTTTCACTCCTGGCAGTCCGACAGCCTTGGCGCTGTTTCAAGAGTCCTGGATGGCAGTGTAGATCTGGCACTGATAGGAAACACCTTTGACGAACCGGACTGTTGTTTTATCCCTTTTCGCCAGGACAAACTGGTTATTGCCACCCCTGTAAATGACCACTATCTGCAGCTTGAAAAAAAATCCAAATCCGGTGCCCTGGAATTTTCCGATTTTCTGAAAGAACCTTTTATCATGCGTGAAACAGGTTCCGGAACCAAGAAAGAAATTGACCGTTATCTGGAAGAACGAAATATTCCAGCCTCTTCCCTTCGCATTGTAGCCCGCATGAACGACCTGGAAGCCATCCGCAAATCTGTAGCCGGAGGTCTTGGCATTTCCATTCTCTCAGCCTGCTCTGCCAGAGACCTGGCTGACACCCACCAGATTCTGATGTTTCCCCTGAACTCTGAAAAAGCAGTGCGTACCTTTTACATTGTGTACAGCAAAAACCGGATCTTAAAGCCACATGTGAAACAGTTTTTGAAATTTGTGAAAGACTTTTATCAATAGGGGAAACTTCCCTTATCCAGCAGATTTACAAGGGCACAAAAAAACGTTACGACAGAGGCTTTTCTCTTCGTAACGTTTTTATTCTCACTCTTTTCTAATCTGTATTCCTTTTCCTTCTCCGTATTTTTTACCACTTTTATCATATTGCAAACAATATAATTCTCCATGATATGGCAGCTTTTCCAGACGGAAATAATCCCAGCTTTCAGGAATTTTAGGGGTTAATTTTAAATTTTCGTCTTCACCTGGAATAAATCCTAAAAGGCCTGTAATCACCAAATCACAAAACATAGAGTGATTATAATCCTTTCCCCTTTCATATCCGCCCTTCTCTTTTTTCCAGCCATTTTTTTTCAGGATTTCCCTGGATATCCATTCTCCGGTATCTCCATCAAGATTTTCATCAATCCATGGAATTTTCTTTCCATCCTCTCTCATTCGATATTGACTGTCAGCATATTGCTTGAAAAGAGAAAAGTACTCTTCTGTCTTTAATGGGATATTATACTCTCCATCTTCCTTCACATAATTATTCAGAACATTTGAAACAGCTACCAGCATCTGCGTAGTCGCATAGGGCCAACTGGGGCCATTCCACAAACATTCATGGGCAACTTCATATCTGTAACGTGGATGCTCTTTATCAGCTGTATAAACTCCTTTTTTTCCAAGGAAATGATATGGATTACATAAATATACAAAGGCTTTTTCATAACCTGCATCTGGTAAATCAAAATACCACGGAATATACCCAATCAGCTCTTTTACATTATGTTCAATAGGAATTTCCTGAAAATCCATAGTTTTGCAATGTACAAATGCTTTTTTTTCTACATCTATATCTGCCGGAATCACCTGAAAAAAATCCCTGTTCCACAATTTTTTTTCAACAGAAAACTTAATTTTTTCCGCGATTCCATAATATTTTTCGGAAAGTTCCTTTTTCCCCGCCAGCTGTGCAAAATTTCCAATGGCCACTGCATTTCCATACATATAAGAATTCAATGTAGGCCGATACCCGGAGCCACTGATTGAATATTCCATTGCATCTCTGTCGTCAATAGACCAGTAAAGGCCTTCTTTTGTAAACTGATTTTTCCACCCTTCAAAATATGCGATCAATTCATCCAAATGCGAAATACCAAACTCATATTTTCCAGTCGCCTGACAATATTCCCATATAGCCCAGCACAGCCAGGAACTATAAGAAAAAGCATCTCCCTCCCCAGTCAGCCAAAATTGTATTGTATCTTCAATTATTTTCTGACTGTTTCTAAGCCATCTTCCCTCCCTGATATGAAATCCATTGGCACAGTTTATGGAATTATACGGCCCAGACCAGTCCACATCTGGCAAAAATTCCGTGATTACATGGCCACCTGGTATTGTTTTTATATGCTTCCGAAATGTCCACCAGCGAAAATAATATATCTCTTCTATAATCGGATCCGGACATTCAAATAAAGGAATATTTTCGTACATCCATTGCAATGCATGTGCATTGTCTATATCCTGTTTATAAATTTCTTCATCATCTTCATTAAATTTTTCTACATACTCTTTTAGTTTTTTATACAGTCTATCCTTCACTTCCATTTCTTCCTCTGGATTAAAATTCAAAATCATATCCTTCATGTGTCACCAAAGCAATCTGTTCCAGATTTCCTTTTCTTCCGTTATACCAAAGCATCCATCTCCCATCCCTGTAAATTGCAAAAGGCTTATAGCATGCTTCGCAGTCAAACCCTTCCTCTTCCGGAGCAATAATAGGATTTAAGGAAGATCTCTCCCATTTCGTAATTCCATCTCTGGATCTTGCCATACCGATCTGTGCATAATCTTCATTATGATATCCAATATAAAACATGTAAAAATAGTCATCTTTTATAAAAACCTGGCAGCCAGCAGCCTTGTGTTTCTCCCACTCTCTTGAGGGATCTGCATAAAAAATAGGATTTCCTTCGTATTTTTTCCAGTTTACTCCATCAGAACTTTCTGCATATCCAATAGCCGTAGGTTCATACTGCTCACCGCCGGAATACCACATGCGATAAACATGGCGCACATCATCCCACAATACATGCGGACACATAACCGCAACTTTTTCCCATTCAACTTCCGGAGCCATGACCGGTCTTTCGCTGACACGCTCAAATTTCACTCCATCTTTACTGGTTGCATAAAACAAATGAGACGAACCATCTGCCTGTCCTGCTTTGTACTGACCTGTATACCACATATGATAAATTCCATCTTTTTTCACCACTGCCGGTCGGTTCAGATCATCCTCCCAGCCTTTCTTTGTTTCCCGCGGTCCTATACAAATCTCTGGCTCAGTCCAATGTATACCATCTTTGCTTTTTACCAATGCTATACTTTTTTCTTTTCTCCAGGAAAAGTACATATAAATTTCTTCTCCCTCATCCAGCACAGCAATATCAAAACAACTTCCGTAACTCCCCCCTATAAGAGGATTTTTCTCATATTTTTTCCAGTTTCCCTTTGTTCCATGTTCAAACATTTTGTCCCTTTCTGCTCTAAGCTAATATTGCAATTTTACTCTTTTACTGCTCCAATCGTTACGCTACTCATAAACTCATCCTGAAATATGAAAAATAGAATAATTAATGGGATCGTCACAACAGCACAACCTGCCATGACCAATTCCCAGGGCACTGACCATTGGGTATTTCCGGTATTTAATGTGGGCAAAATCTGCATAATCGGCATCACATCTGTCTTAGTAAGCAACATAGACGGCCAAAGATAATCATTCCATTTTCCCAGAAATACAAGAATCGCCATAGCTCCCATTGCAGGAGATACCAGCGGAATTAAAACCTTTCGGTAAACCTGCATCTCTCCTGCACCATCCAGTTTTGCTGCTTCTAATAAAGAGTCCGGCAAACTGTCCATATACTGTTTAAACATAAACAAACAAAATACATTTGCTATTTGAGGAAATATCTGAATTGAATAGGTATTTAACATATGAACTTTGCTGAACATCAGATAAATTGCTGGGATTGTAATTTCTGCTGGGATCATCATAGTCATCAGTAAGAGAAGAAAAATAACATTTTTCCCTTTAAACCGGAACTTTGAAAAGGCATATGCAGCAAGACTGGAAATAAAAAGCGTCAATATTGTATATACTACTGATACAAAAACACTGTTTCCAAAAGCTCTCACCAGCTGCCCGGAACTATAAGTCAGAAGATTCTTATAATTTGTCAATGACCAGTTTTCAGGCAGTCCCCATGCATTGGCCGCCAATTCTGCTCCGGTTTTAAAGGAGTTCATCAACATCATAAGAATAGGGAAAATGGCTACCAGTGCAAAGAAACACATGATAAGCAAAAGAATACTTTTTGATATCTGCCTCTTCATTTTTTCCCCTCCTTATCTCTCATAAAATACAGCTGTGCCAAAGAAACTATGAATATGATAACAAACAGAATCCAACCAGCTGCGGCAGCTGATCCAAAATTCCCACCTTTTATATTGTTTGTTATAATATTCATAACCGGCTGTGCATCAACAGGTGCTGCTCCAGAACCAGCTGTTACAATATTGGGTTCTGTATAAATTTTAAAGGAACTGATCGCATCTGTAATAAAAGCAAACAGGAAGATAGACTTCATTAATGGAATTGTAATATAAACGATTTTCTGCCAGCCCGTCGCTCCATCCAAAGTTGCAGCTTCATAAAGGTCATCACTGATCGTTGTAAGACCAGCCAGGAAAATAACCATAAACCATCCAATAGAACGCCATACAATAAGAGCTATCACCGGCCATCGTATAATAGAACTGTCTTCAAGCCAGCGGATTTCTGTTCCAAATAACTGATTAATCGCACCAGATTTGGTTGCAAACAAAATACGGAATATAAGAGACGTTGCAACCACCGGAACAATCTGCGGCAGGAATAAAATTGGCTTTATAATCTTCTGTGCCTTTTCCATCAACTTTGAGTGCATCGCAATTGCAAAGAGAAATGCACCTCCCATAACCGGAATAAAATGCACCAGGAAATAGAACAGAGTATTTCCCATTGATTTCCAGAATACTCTGTAATTCAACAATGAAACATAATTATCAATTCCCACAAATTTTGCTTCCCCATATCCCTTATATTTAAAAAAGCTTAAATAAAGAGAATATCCTGCCGGATACAAGAAGAATAATATAAACGCAGCAAGAAAAGGAGTAATCAACAGATATGGCAACAGAACCTTTTTTATTCTTGCTTTCTTTTCTGTGGCGGATGCTGGTCTGCATCCGCCTGATTTAGCTTTTTTCATTATTTTCTGCCTCTTTTTCAATCGTAAGCATTTCCAAGCTGTACTTCCAGATCCTCCTGAGCCATTGCCAGAGCATCATCAATGGAGATCTCGCCATTGACTGCTTTTGTAAAATAAGGTACTACAATATCACTTTCTGCCATAGCTTTTGGTGTATACTGGAATATATTCAAATTTTCAATTGCCGTTTTTTCTGCTTCCACAAGGCTTGGACCAAAGAATGCATTTTCCGACTGCAGCTTATCGCTTTCCATCGCTTTTGTATTAATCGGATAGGATTTGATAGAATCCCAGATAGCCAGTGTTCCTTCTTCACTTAGTGTCATTGCACCCAGCAATTCTTTTGCCTCATCTTTATGCTCTGAAAACTCCGGAATTACAAATACGGAGCCACCGGCATCACTGCCGCCTGTAGAACCGGCAATTTCCGGCCACTGCGCACATGCCCAAAGTCCTTCCTGTCCTGCTGCATAGGTGGGAAGAAGAGAATCCTGTGCCATCCAGGAAGCGCTTAACATAGAAACCAAAGTTCCATCAGCAAGTGCAGACTGCCAGTCTGTACTCCAGTCGGATACGTTCATGATCACGCCGGCATCTACCATCTTTTTATAATCCTCCAGCATTTTCCGGGTTCCTTCATCCTCTGCCAGAGCATAATTTCCATCCTCATCAGTAAATGCGGCACCATTTCCACTTAATGTCATATAATAGCTATAAGGAGAAACATCGGATCCCAAATTCCAGATATATTTATCTGGATAAATCTTCTGAATCGCTTTTCCAGCTTCAATAAAATCATCTGTAGTTTTGATCTGTGATACATCAATTCCCGCTTCCTCAAAGATATCGCTTCTGTAATACCAGACTCTTGGCTTTAATTCAAAAGGAAATGTAACCATATCATCTTTATAGTTCGTAAGCTTTAATGCACCCTCTGCGATATTCTCAGCATACGCATCAACGGTGTCGCTGATATCTGTCAGCACTCCAGACTCTGCAAATTCCGGAACCTGTGTGTAATTAAGCTGCACAAAATCTGCCACATATTCGCCTGAAGACAAAGCCAAACGTACACTCTGTGCTACATCAGAGTCGCCCTCTCCACCAACTACCCACTCGATTTCATATTTATCTGCCAGATCCGGGTTCGCTTCAAAAAAGTTCTTCGTATATTCCTCAATTGTCGCTGTACTTCCCCAGGTCATACCCAGCAGTTTTGTTTTTTCAACATTATCGTCTGCATACACAGTAAAACTCCCACTTAATATTCCCGCAATTAATCCGATTGCAACCATACGATAGCTTCTTTTTTTCATTATTACGTCTCCCTTCTGTGATTTGTTTATATAATTTGTTTTGGTGATTACACTATATGAAATCTTTGTTTTGCTGTCAATGAAATACAAATACAAAAAGTGTAAAAAACGTACTTCCGCACTTATGTAATCCGTTATTTACACTTCATATCCATTTTTTCTATTCTTTTTTCACAAAAATATGTTATAATATCTATAATTTTCAGTGGTATTTACATTTTATCAGGTGTTATAATTATCACTCTTATACAGGAGGTGTAAATGTGAGCATAGGTTATCTTTTTGAAGCAAGTATTCCCTTTTGCTGTCGTGATACTGGAAAATTTGAATCTCCCTCTGATAACTGGCAGCATGAAGCACTGCCACTTGACGATACCTTTGAGCTTTGTGTGGTCACACGGGGCATTTTATATCTGAAATATCAAGGCGTACGTTATGAATTCTTATTAATGGAGCCAGGAGAAACTCCTAATAATATTCGACAGGGATATAATCATTGCGCCTGTGATTTTTACTGGCTTCACTTCTATCCTCCACGTAATATTCAAAAAGCAGAACTGGAGAATATTGATTTTTCTTTTCTCGATATGTCAGGACAAATTTTTATTCCAATTCAAGGAGTCCTGACTTCTCTTGAAAAAATAGCCGTCCATATGCGTCAGCTTCAGGACAGCATTCGATCCAACTACAGTTTTCTTTCCCTTAATTACCTGACTACGATCATTTTCTGTGAAATTCATAATCAGATACGCACCTCTTATCTTTCACAGCAACCCGATCCACAAAAGGCACTTTATAATATCATTACAGATTACATTCATGAAAACATTTCACAGCCATTGTCTATCCACGACATTGCTGCTAAATTGAATTATAATGAACAATACTTATCCAGATTGTTTCGAAAATACTCTAACGAATCTTTACATGATTTCATTGTGAACTGTAAAATTGAGCAGAGTAATTTTTATCTTTCCGAAACAGATCTTCCGGTAAAAAACATCTCGGAAAAACTAGGTTACAGTGATTGTCACAACTTCATGAAATTATATAAAAAGCAGACTGGAATGACTCCTTCAGAATACCGAAACTCATTTCCAAACCGTTTGCGCTACAATTCATGATAATTGTCTCTCAATACTTATTTTATATGTTAAAACACGTTAAAAATATCTGGTCAAGGAATTCCTCACCGCACCAAAAAACGGTTGCTCCCATGAATTTTACTTCATAAAAGCAACCGTTTTTATTTTCAATTCTATGTCAAACTATTTTCCTGCTTATTTCTCCTCAGCAGTTCCCTCACCCTCTGTATCTGTCTCAGTCTCCGGAACTACATTGTGTACTGCGGTAACAGTTGCAATGACAGCGTCCAGATCTGTGGTGATATGGATATTTTTGTTCTTGGCAATCTCAAGATCTTTCACACGGAGAGTATCACCAATCTTCATGCCTGCAACATCAACTTTGATCTTATCTACCAGGTCTGCCGGAAGTGCTTTGTAAGCAACTTCTTTCAGCTCATCCTGCAGTACGCCAGATACAACCATTTCCTCGTTCTCCAGAATGATCTCAGCAACGGAATGAACCATCTCATTGCTTACCAGCGCCTGGAAATCAACCTCTTCTACTGTATGTGCAAGAGGATTATAATCAACTTCCTTGATCAGCGCATCATAGGTCTTACCATCCAGTTTCAGCATTACCTGGCTGCCCTTGTTATTGTTCTTCAGAAGAACTTCAATTTCCTTCTTGGTGAACTTAAGGGGAATGGAACCTTCGATTTCTCTGCCGAACAGGTTACCTGTTACATATCCTTCTCTTCTTAATTTCTTTGCTTTGACGTCCATGCTTCTTTTTTCAGCTTTTAAAGTATTCATTTATCTTTTCCTCCAAATTCTGAAACGCTTAGCAGCCTTCAACAAAGAGGTTTTGTTAAGTACTTCTTTTTTCTTTTTACGTCCCTTATTATAGTCACCAATTCCCATTATGATTAACCAAACATAAATTTTTTCAAGCCCATTTTTTGTTAAAATCTGCTCTTGTTTTTCATGAAAAACAGAGTTATAAATAATGTGAATCACACATTCTGTAAAATCTACAGCACGGAAGAGATCAGTTTCTTCGTATACCCTTCCCTTGGATTTCTAATCACTTCGTCCACAGTTCCGCTCTCCACAATCTTCCCCTGATACACTACGATTACCCGGTCACAGAACGCCTGCACCAGCCCCAGATCATGGGAAATCATAAGAAAAGAAAGTTTCTCCTTTGCCCGAAGCTCCAGAAGCAGCTCCAGGATTTTTTTCTGCACCGTCACATCCAGCGCACTGGTAGCCTCATCACAGATCAGCAGACGGGGATTCACAGACAGTGCACGGGCAATGGCGGCTCTCTGGCACTGACCGCCGCTAACCTGATAAGAATATCTCTTTGCCATAGACGGCTCAAGTCCGCAGCGGATCAGCAGCTTTTCCACCGCCGCCGTCCTCTCAGCCTTTTTTATCCCCATATTTTTCAAACCTTCCCCAATTCCGTCTCCGAGCGTCCGTCTTGGATCAAAGGATTCTGCCGGGCTTTGAAAAACCATCTGCATGCTCTGATAGATCTGCCGAAGTTCTTTTCCTTTCGCCCTTGTAATATCTTTTCCTTGGAAAAAAATCTGTCCTGTATCTGGCTCAAGAAGCCTTGTGATCATCCTGGCAATGGTGCTTTTTCCGGAACCTGACTCTCCCACGATTCCAAGACTTTCCCCTGCCTGCAACCTGAAGCTTACGTCATCCACTGCCGCAAATTCTTCTTTATCCGTCTTGAAATGCTTGCTTAAATGCTTTACTTCCAGTATTGTCTCTTCCACTTTTGTTTCCTGCTTGTATTCTTAAAATTCCCGTGCAGGGAAAATAGTTACTCAAAATTCCCTGCACTTAATTGCTCTCCATGATATTCCGTCTTCACATGTAACTGCGCATCAATCAGCTCCCTGGTATACTCATTTTCCGGTTGTTCCAGCACCCGGTCAGCCGCGCCGGCTTCCACCACGCAGCCGTCCTTCATCACCAGGATCTGATCTGCCATCTTGTGCAAAACTCCTATATTATGAGTCACCAGGATCATGGAAGTTCCGTACTCCTTCCGCATAAGAAGCAGTTCCTTCACCACCTGCTTCTGCACCGTTACATCCAGGGCGCTGGTAGGCTCATCCGCCAGCAAAAGCCCCGGGTTCAAAAGCATTGCCATACAGATTCCCACCCTCTGGTTCATTCCCCCGGAAAGCTCAAATTGATAGCTGTTCAGAATCCTCCCAGGGTTTGTAAGCCCTTTTTTTTCCATGATTCCAGCCGCCTTTGCATAGGCTTCCTTTTTGGAAATTTTCCCATGGGCCCGCATCATATCCAAAATCTGCGGACCAATCTTACGCACCGGACAAAGGGAAGCCTTGCTGTCCTGAAAAACCATTCCCATTTCTTTTCCTCGGAGCAGCTGCCTCTCTTTTTCCGGCATGTCTGTAAGGGATTTTCCCCGGTACCGGATTTCCCCGGAAAGAATCTCTCCTTCTTTCCCAAGGATTCCCATAATGGCACGGATCATCGTACTTTTTCCGCTGCCGGATTCCCCTGCGATTCCAAGGATTTCACCGTCACCAAGACAAAAACTTACGTTTCGCACCACCGGCATTCCATCATAGCTGATAGTCAGGTTGCTAACCTCAAGCAACGGTTCCCCAGAAGTCTCATTCCTGTTCTCTGAAGTCTCTTCATTTCTCATGCTAATTCGTCTTCTTTACTCCACATCCAGATCTGCTGTAATCTCATAATAATCACAGGGATGCGCCGTCATTCCAGTCACATTTGCCTTTGTCACAATTCCCATATTCAGATGGGAAATAAAGAAATAAGCATCGTCATCCAGGATTTTCTGCTGAAGCTGCACCGCCAGATCTGCCCGTTCTTCCATGTCAAAGGTCTGGTGAAGCCTGGATACCAGCTCTGTCACTTCCTCATTTTCATAGCTTCCATAGTTCTTAGAACCAGTCACCGTACTTGTGAAAAAGTACTCCGGATCTCCTGTTGGCGCGGTAGTAAGAGAGCTGAGATACACGTCGAAATCTCCGTTTGCGGCAAAGGTTCTGTGGTCGGAAGTGTTGTTCACCTGTACATCAATTCCAATCTCTTTCAATGTCGCCTGGGCGTATTCTGCCAGCTTGGGCTGCTCCAGACGGGTGGGATAGGTAAGCCAGTTGATGGTAAGCTTTTCCCCGTCCTTGTCCACGTAGCCGTCGCCGTCTGTATCTGTCCAGCCGGATTTTTCCAGCAGTTCTCTGGCCCCTTCCGGGTCGTAGGAAACGGTTTCCACAGCCTGATTTCCATAGGAAAAGCTGTCCGGGAAAGCCGCTTTGGCAGGAACTCCTCTGCCGTTCATCAGCACATTGCAGAAGCCCTCCTTGTCAATCCCCATCTCAATTGCTTTTCTCACATTCTGGTCTTGAACTACCTCTGACTGCAGATTAAACTGCCCGAAAAAGCATCTGCTGGTAGCGCAGGAATTAATGGTGTAATCCGGGTTGTTTTCAAAAAACAGATAGCTGTCATAGGAAAGCCCGTAGGTTCCCTGGATATCCCCGGTCTGCAGGGCTGCTGCCTGCGCACTTCCGTCTGCAAAGGACTTCACGGTCACTTTATCCACCTTCACATCCCCGCCCCAGTAGTTCTCATTTTTCACCAGGTCAATCTGAGTAGGCGTCACATTCTGGGCAATGTAAGGACCGGTTCCTGCCACATTGGCATAGCCGCCCTCCCCCTGAATTCCGTAATCCATGTCAATGATCGCACCATAAGGATCCCCCAGATAATTGATAATCGCAGGACAGGCCTCTGTGGTGTAAATAGTCAGTGTCAAACCATCCGCATCAATGTGATCGATTTTCAGGTCATAAGGGGCACGGTCATGAACTGCCAGCAGATCCTCCAGACACTCCTTTACCGCCTGGGCATCCATGGTCCGCCCGCTGGAAAACTTCACCCCATCCCGAAGATTGATCTTCACCGTAGTGTCATCCACAAACTCATAGTCCGTTGCCAGCCAGGGCTCCACTTCCATGTTGTCATTGTATTTGAAAAGAGTTTCCCCCACTCCATAGCGAAGAGTGCTCCATCCGGAATAATTGTCGTGGGGATTCAGTCCCGCATCTCCCATCTCCTCACTGTATCCAGTTGTTCCGTAGACAAAGGTTTTCTCCTCTTCCTCTGCAAATGTACAGACCGGAAAAGCTCCCGCTGCCAGCGCTCCTGCAAGTACTGCTGCAATTATTTTTTTCTTCATCCCTTTTTTCCTCCGCTTTTTTCTTTTGGATTCATATAATCACGCAGGGTATCTCCCCACAAATTAAAAACCATAACCGTTACAAACACAGCTCCCCCTGGTGCCAGCACCATCCAGGGTGCAATCTGAAGCAGGGCTCTTCCGTCATTTAGCATGCTTCCCCATTCTGCTGCCGGAGGCTTTGCCCCAAAGCCCAGAAAGGAAAGTCCTGCAAGCTCCATCATCATGGTCCCCATATCCAGCACTGCCGTTACCAGAATAGGACCTGCAATATTGGGAAGAATATGCCTTGCCAAAAGCTGGGGAACTGTACAGCCGGACAGCCTTGCCGCCTTCATATAAGGCTCTTCTTTCTGTGCCATGGTCAGACTTCTGGAAAGTCTGGCAAACTTCGGCCAGCTCACTGCCCCCAGTGCAAGCACCGCATTCTTTGTTCCGCCGCCCAATACCCCAGCCACAGCCATGGCAAAAATAAGGCTTGGAAATGCCAGAAACAGATCTGTAACCCGCATCAGAATGCTGTCCACCCTGCCGCCATGCCAGCCGCAGATCATCCCGATCACCGTTCCTATTACCGTAATCGCAGCCACAAGCACCAGGGTGGAAAAAATACTCACCGTACTTCCTGCGATCACCCTGGACAGCATGTCTCTTCCGTACCGGTCTGTTCCAAGGGGATGCTCCAGACTGGGCGCCTTCTGAGCCATAAGAAGGTTCTGGGCATCCGGATCATAAGGGCAAAGCTTTTTCGCAAATATTGCAGTCAGGATCAGCACGCCTGCCAGTATGGTGAAAAAAATCAGCTTTTTCTTCACCCATCCTGTTCTTTTTGCTCCATTCATTTCCCTTCACCTCCCAGACGCACTCTTGGATCCAGATAGTGGTAAAGAAGATCCGTAAAAAGATTCAGCAGCATGTAGATCACTGCCATCCAGACCACATATGCCTGCACAATGGGATAATCCCTCATATTGATGGCATCCACCGCCATTTTTCCCACACCGTCCCACATAAAAATCGTCTCCACGATAGTAGTTCCTCCCAGAAGACTTCCTATAGAAAGAGACAAAAGGGTAAGGATGGTAAGAAGGGTGGAACGCATTACATTTTTCCAGAGGATCACCCGGTATTTCACCCCGCGGGCGTATGCCCCCACAACATAATCCTGATTCAGCTCTTCCAGAACTGCCGCCCGAATCTGCCTTGTGTACTTGGACGCCATGGAAATGGCCAGAGTCAGAGTTGGCAGCACCAGGCTTTTCAAGGTGTCCTCCGAGGTGATTACCGGAAACCAGCCAAGCTTTATGCAGAAAAACCAGATCAACACCACTGCCGCGAAAAATCCAGGCATGGAATTTCCCATAAAGCTGAGAACCCGGATCACATAATCTGCCCACCGGTTCTGCTTCACTGCCGCCAAAGTTCCAAGCGGCACAGAAATCAGCAGTGTCACCAAAACAGAGGAAGCCATGAGAAGAAGGGTTGCCGGAAGCTTGGACATCAGGGTTTCCCACACATCCCGTTTGGAAACATAGCTGATTCCCATATCGCCCGCAGCCATCCCCTTCAGCCAGTTCAAATACTGAACCAGAAAAGGCTTATCCAGCCCGTACTGCGCCTTCGCCTCATCGATGATCTCCTGGGAAACTGCAGCTCCCGCATTGTCATACATATAAGTGACAGCGTCTCCTCCTGCCAGCCTCATCAGGGCAAAAGAAAGAAAAGTGATTCCCAGAAGGACGGGAATCAGCATGAGAAGACGCCTGGTAATATATTTGATCATAAGTATCTCGAATCCTTTGTCTAAGACTTTCTGTACAGTCTAGCAGAAAAAAAAATATCACACAACCCGGGCAGGGGGTTCTGTGATATTCCAATTTGTTATGTTTTTCGGCATTTTGGGAATACCGGGTGAAAACAGGCGGCTGCAGGCTTCCTGCTAATTCTCTTTCTCCAGTTCCCCTTTTAGAAACTGTAAAAGCTCTTCCACAGCTTCCTCTGTCTCCTCGTTTTTGCGCACAATATAGCCAAACACCACTTTATTTTTCTCATGTTCCAGGGGAATGCCATGGTTTACAGCCTTCTGATTCCCGGAAAGATAGCTTCCGCTGATGTTGCAAAGGTCTGTCTCCCGGAGCATTTTTTCCATAATATAGTCGCTGTTGGTGACAACTGCAACGTCCAGGTCATTCCAGCAAAAGGCATCCTGTTTTCCCGCTTCTTTCAGTTCTGGAAATTCATCCTGATAGTTCTGGATGAAACGGAAACCTTCCAGTTTCTCCATATTAATGGCGTTATTTTCACTGTACAAAGGGTTCTTCCTGCCCGGATAAAAAGTGGCCGTACTCTCCTGCATGGGGTAAAAAACAAGCCTGTTTTTCGCCAGCTCGTACTGAAATTCCGCTTTCTGCTGCTCCATTAAGTACACAAAGCCAATATCCGAAAGGTAATCTCTCACACGCTCCATCACAGTGCGGACACCCGCTGTGTAGATCTCAAAATGGTAATTCTTTTCGTAACTTTGCTTATAAAATTCCACAAACGAAGTGGCAAACCAGGAGCTTGGATTTAGGGAAATCCGAAGCCATCTGGTCATTTTCTGATGACTCATTTCCTCCAGCAGGCTGGCATCATTTACAATTCTGCAGGCATAGCGGTACACTTCCCGACCCTTTGCCGTAAGGGTAATTCCCCTTGGCATGCGCTCGAACAGCAGGATTCCCATATCGTTTTCCAGGGATTTTATCACCTTGCTCACACTTGGCTGAGTGGTATAAAGAAGCCTGGCAGCCTCACTAATGGAGCCTGTTTCTGCGCACACAATAAAATATTTTAACTGTTTTAGATCCAGCATTATATCAAGATTCCCTCCAGATGATCACACTCGTGCTGGATGATCTGCGCGGTCCAGCCCTGGAATTTTCCCCGCTGTTTTTTGAAATTGATATCCTCGTATTCCACTTCAATCTCCTCATATCTAGTGCATTTTCGCACGCCGATCAGGGACAGGCAGCCCTCTTCTGTCTGGTATTTTCCAGTCTTTTTCACAATCACGGGATTGTACATGATGGTGTTCATAAAACCCATATTTACCACGATAATACGCTTGCGCTCCCCGATCATGTTGGCTGCCATGCCTACGCAGCCCTCCTCATTTGCCTTCAGGGTATCCAGAAGATCCTGGGCAATCTGGGCGTCTTCTTTTGTAGCTTTCTCTGATTTCTGGCTTAAGAACCAGGTGTCATGCATAATTTCTCTGATCATATTCTTCTACCTTATTTATTTTATTTTCCAATGAATCCGTAAACTTCTCTTCCACTTTACCATATCCACGCCCGAAGTCAACCCACATTGTTTATTCGGCATCCATCCGCATTTTCTCTCATTGACAAAAAATGGAAAACTATGTTACTATAAGAACCATATTAAACCTAGTTGACAAGTAGGTATTAGGAGGTAAATGACATGTCCTGGATTAAACCAGTTACTTATGAAACCGCAAGCCCAGAGGTAAAAGCTTTCCTTGATGAGAAAGGCCATGAGATCTTAAACAGCTCCCGCAAGCGTCCTTACCAGATGCAGAATCTGGTTGTCTATGAAACCATCGAAGCAGGCGCAGGAAAAATGGACGACGAGGTGCAGCGTGTTGTAGGAAAACGCTACGGCGACCTTCTGGAATACACCATTTCCAATGAAAAACACTCCCAGATCTGCACTGCATACTACAAACAGTGTCTTCTGGACCAGGGAATCAACCCGGATGCACCTAAGTATGATGAGAAGGATCAGGCAGTGGTTGACTTCTCCAAGGCAGTTGCCAATGACAATGGAAATATCCCGGAAGAGGTACGCGCTGCCCTTCTTAGAAATTTCACGGAAGAGCAGATTGCAGTTCTTGCTGGAATGGCGGTTGCAGCTTCCGGAGATACCCTTTTTGAGAGAATTTTTGACTTAAAATAACAGTCCCCTTTTATCCCTGTTTATAGAAAGAAAGGATGGATGAAACCTATGAAAACAAGATCGATCGGGCGCCTTCTTGCCTATTCGTTGGCAGTCTCCCTTCTCCTCGGCGGTGCCGTAACCGTATCTGCAAATGAGTTGGAGGATATCCAGAATGCAGGCGTGTTCAAGGTTGGCGTAGAAGTGGAGTTCACAGAATCAGACTGGGATTCTCTTCTTGCTGGGATCGACAGCGGACGTCTTGATACCGTGATCAATGCCGTAAGCATTACCGATGAAAGAAAAGAAAGAATGAGAATACCAGGAAGTTTTTGCATTTGACAGGGTCTGATTTAGATTAACAAAAACGGTATATGAATGACTTTACTGCCAATTCATATACCGTTTTATGTATTTCCTCAGTTGCAGCTGCCTTTTGTTGCTGCGATTGCGAACATTGGGGTTGGATTGTAGAAGGCATCCTTCTCTTTATACATTCTTCTGCTCACTCCAAGATCTATGGAAATCTGCTCCATTCCCACTTTTCCAAGCTCTTCCACATCCCATGCAGGGCGGATATAGGAACTGATCGGGAGCTGACGCTTGATGTCCTCGCACTCCTGCATCAGGGAATTTCCAAGCTGATTGTGGGCGTGATTTTCCGGAAGATCAGAGGTCTCTGCGAAGTTCACCGCACCGTAATTGGCATCGAAATTCAGCAGCACTCCGCCTGGTTTTAAGACTCTTGTCCACTCCTTGTAAGCCTGTGCAGCCTCCGGCAATGTCCAGGTAAGGTTTCTGGAAATGACCACATCAAAGCTGTTATCTGCAAAGCTTAAATGCTCCGCATCCATGATCTCAAAATCGCAGTTTACCAGCTCTTCTTTTGCGAGAATTCTGGCATTTGCAACCATGTCCGGGGTCAGGTCTGTACCTGTTACCTGGTGGCCCTGCTTGGCAAGAAGGATGGTAAAGAAGCCGGTTCCGCAGCCTACGTCTAATATTCTAAGCGGGGTTTTTTCAGGCAGATATTTCCGGATTTCTTCCAGCCATCTGTCTGCCAGCGCACTGTGCAGTTCCGCTCTTCTCTGCTCCAAAAAGCTGTCACTTCTCTTGGTCCAGTAAGCGGCAATTTTCTCCTTACGGTCATCTTCTTCATAGCTGATCCTGCCGTAAGCTACCATTGGACCATCCTTTAATACCTGCAGAGAACCTGCCTGATAAAGGATCACTCCGTCCCCGTAAGCTACACTGTTTTCCAGAATATTATCCTCATAATCCTTCACATAACCAAGGATCTCACCCTCTGTAAAAAGGTCTCCCGCCTTCTTCTGGGGATACCACATTCCGGTATAAGAAGCAGACTGATACTGCACCTGGGTTACATTCAGCGGATAGTATTTTCGCAGGCTTGCGTGTCCGTCATAGATTCCAAGGAACCTTAAAATACTGCGCACATCCCGCTTCATAGAACGCACTTCTTCTGTATCCCAGTCGCCCATTCCGCCTCGTTCCAGAAGGACGGAAGGGATGCCGCAGGATGCTGCATAATTATAGCTTCCGCCAGATGCCACCTCGGATTTCACCATATAGGGCACATCCACCTGTTCTGCCATCTGACGGGAGATTTTAGTTACTTCCGGGTCTGCTTTTCCTGCGTAATAGACATAGGGAGTCAGCTTCTCATAGTCATCTCCGCTGTGAAGATCAATGTAGTAATCTGCTTTTTTCTGCAGTTCATTCACCACTGCATAGGCCAGTTTCTCATACTTGGTTCCATCTTTTTTACCAGGAAAAACACGGTTCAGATTCTCGCCTGTTTCCCTGCAAAGAGAACCGTGGCGGTTCTCAAATTCGTCCCTTCCAACTACCTTTACAATAATGACTGTTCCCGTCATTTTCTCAATTTTCAGGTCTCTTCCAAGCTCTATTGCGCTCTGGATTCCCACATATTCTCCTGCATGGATTCCCGCCGTGATCAGAGCCGTTTTGCCTGGCTTTTCCCCGCGGACAATCGTCGCAGGAAGGGAAAATTCACCATCTCCAATGCTGATAAAGCCGTGGACGCGCTGTCCCGGTGCCGCGCAAAGACCGCCGATATTTATTGTATCACCCATTCTTTTATCCTTTCCATATGGTAGCTTTAATCATCATAATGATTCAGAATACTGCCTGCTGACCATTACGCTTTAGTTCCTCTTGTTATTTCGTAACCTTAATCATAAACATAGGCGTGGACCCATAATTCAGCTTTTCTTCCTCACTCCACACCTGCTGCCAGATGTTCTCATCTACCTCTATTTTTTCTGCTTTCAGTTCTTCCAAGACCTTCACATCCCATCCCGGGCGCTTTGTCTCAGACAATGGAACCTGCAGTGCGATCTTCTCCATGCGGTCAATATCCGTGCACAGATAATGGTCGTCAAGGCTGCCTTTTTCCACATTCCTGCGGTCGTTTTCATAGGCTTCCCGCTTCTTGTCATCATAGAGATAGCCGTACCAGTTGGCATCAAAATTCAGAAGCTTTCCGCCCTTTTTCAGCACCCTAAGCCATTCCCCGTATGCCTGATCTGGATGAGGAAGATTCCATGTCAGGTTCCTGGAAATGATCACATCAAAGCTCTCATCCTCAAACTCCAGGGCCTGGGCATCCATCCTCTTAAATTCAATATTGCTGCTCTTTTCTCCAATAAATTTTGCCGCATTTTCAGCAGCCTTTTCCAGCATTCCAGGGGTGTAATCCACAGCCGTTACGTGATAACCAGCCTCAGCCAGAATCATTGGAAAAAAGCCAGGGCCTGTACCGATATCCAGGATCCGCAGCTGTTCCTTGTCGTTATCAGAAAGTTTTTTTTCCAAAAATCCACTTTCCAGGGTCTTTAGCCATGCCTTTTTTTGCATCCCCTTCAGCTCTTTTTCATTCACCTCAGAATACCCCTCTGTCCGGGTACTCCAATAGCTCTCTATTTCATCCAGCAATCTATCCAATTGTATTTCCTCCGCATAAATCTAAAGTTGTATATTCCGCAAATATACTCCAATGTTAAAACTTTATCAAAAACGCTTTCTTTCCGCAAGCCCCCCTGGGGGATGTATATACAATTCTCCCACTGCGCCATTAAATTTCCCAGCAAAAAAATATCAGAGAACCTCTGTCAGCTGAGATTCTCTGATATTTTTCAAAATCCGTTCTGTTTCAAAGCTTTTATTTCTTTGTATCGTGCCGCACTGTGTAGCTGTTTTTTCCATTCTTCCTGGGTTCGTAAAGGGCCTTGTCCGCTTCTGCCTCTTCGGGCACAATATACTGTAAATTAAAATCCCCGATCACCTGGTCAAAATTTCCTGCGGAATGCTGGGGAACCACGGTTTTCTCATCTGCAGAATAATACAGAATATACCCCTGGGTTTCCAGATCGATCCAGCATACATAGTCAAATTCCGAAAGAACCGCGTGGGCGATGGATGCATTTCGCTGCTCATCCTGCAGAAATATTTTTTTGAAAAAAGTGATTTTCTCCAGCATAATGATTCACCTTATCTGACTGTATTTTCCCAAAGCTTTTTTCAAAATCCTCTCCAAAATGAATCCTCACGAAATCAATAATTATTTTTATTATACTACCCGATACATGATTTGTCATGGGAAAATACTGTGAAATGTTACGGTTTCCCATATTTACAGGTTTCTGTTCCTATTGTATAATGAACAGGTCTTTGATAAATTTCATTTCAGGAGTATCATTTTCATTTATGATAAAGCAAAACAGACATTATCCCCTTCTGGATCCGCAGAATCCTGCGTCCGGGTACAATATTTTCTTCATTTGTTTTTATAACAATAATGATAAAAATATATTTCAGAAAGGATAACCGCTTAAAATGTTAAAACAATTTTTCAAATACATCACACAGAGTGTGGCTGGCATGATCGGGATTTCTGTGTATATTCTTGCAGATACCTTTTTTATTTCCGTTCAGTCAGGTGCAGATGGACTGGCGGTGCTGAACTTGATCCTGCCTGTTTACGGGCTGGTTTATGCAATCGGCGCCATGATCGGCATCGGCTCTGCTACCAGATATGCCATCAGGAAAGCCCAGGGCGGAAATCCGGATTTTTATTTCACACAGTCTATTTTTTGGTGCCTGATCTGCAGCATTCCTTTTATTCTCACAGGAATTTTTCTTCCGGGAAAATTTCTTGGGCTCCTTGGTGCCGATCAGAGACTGATCCATCTTGGAAAAGGATATCTCAGAATTATGCTGATCACTACGCCGCTGTTTATGTCCAATTACACCTTCACAGCCTTTGCCCGGAATGACCATGCTACCTCACGGGCCATGATCGGCGCTATTGCAGGAAGCCTGTTTAATATTGTGTTTGATTATATTTTCATGTTTTCTATGGGACTGGGGCTTTCCGGTGCGGCACTTGCCACTGCGTTTAGCCCTGCGGTAACCATGACCATCTGTTCCACACACTTTCTCAGTAAGAAAAATCAGGTGGAATTTCAGTGGAAGCGCCCTTCTATCCGACACCTTGTTTCCTGCTGCCAGCTTGGAATTTCCGCATTCGTGGGAGAGCTTTCTTCTGCAATTATTACCATTATTTTCAATATGCTGATCCTGGATATTGCAGGAAATGTAGGCATAGCTGCTTACGGCGTTATTGCCAATCTTTCCCTGGTGGTCATGTCTATTTTCAACGGACTGGCGCAGGGCGCACAGCCGCTGATCAGCCAGAATTATGGGCAGGGAAAACAGGAAAATGTACGAAAGCTTTTGAAATGGAGTATTCTTTCCTGCCTGGTTCTGGAGCTTGTTACAGTGGCTCTTTCCTGGGGATTTACAGATGGATTAATCGGGATTTTCAACAGTGAAAACAATCTTCTGCTTTTGAATTATGCCCATACCGGACTTCGAATCTACTTTCTTGGCTTTTTGTTTGCAGGCATTAATATTATGCTGGTGGCCTATTTTTCCGCCACTGACAACGCCCGCCCAGCCATCACAGGTTCCCTCATGCGCGGAATCTTCGCCATCGCCGTTAGTGCCGTAATCCTATCGAAACTCCTTGGAATAAACGGCGTATGGGGCTCCTTTTTAAGCTCGGAAGTCATCACATTCGCCGTACTGCTCCTGCTTTCCAGATTTCAGAAAAAGCCCCAAAAAGAGATCAAATAAAAAACATGCATAAAATGCATAAAAGATTGCGGATAAACTGGTCAAAAAATAATTGCCCAATTCAGTAAACTATGGTATCCTATAATTATTATACTTGAACAGCAACACAAGCTAGAAAATTGAGGTGATCTATCGTGAAATCAAATGAATCCGCTGAGAACTATCTGGAGACAATTCTCGTCCTCAGCAAGAAGAAACCCGTTGTCCGTTCTGTTGATATCGCTGATGAGCTTGGTTTTAAGAAGTCCAGTGTCAGCGTTGCCATGAAGAATCTCCGTGAGAAGAACCATATCACCGTCACTCCTGAAGGATATATTTATCTTACTGAATCCGGTCAGAAGATTGCGGATATGATTTATGAGCGTCATGAATTTTTATCCTCCTGGCTGATCAGCCTGGGCGTTGATCCTGAGACTGCTACTTCCGATGCCTGCCGCATCGAGCACGTTATAAGCCCGGAGAGCTTTGCCGCAATCAAGAGCCATCTGGCTCCGGATAAATAAATGCCGTAATCCCATACTCTCACGGCTGCACGCTTTACGGAATATTGCCTGCCAAATAGTTACAGATTAATACATGAAATAAGACCTGCACTCCAGATAAATGAACTATAGTAAGTTTCGATTATAGCATTTTATTTGGATGCAGGTCTTTTGTTTATACCAAATACTGTGACAAATTGCAATGCTCTCCAAGCTCTGGACTACTTTTCGCAAAGCTCTTGAAACAGCGTTTCAAGCATGCCCTTTGCTGTCTGCTTTTCAATATTACTTCACCAGATAATATCTTGCGGAAAACGGTCCCATTTTGAATACCGCTTTTCCGCCCTTGATTTCTTTCTCTTTCTTGGTGTAGCGCTTTTTGCCGCCGTATTTTACCATGTCGCTGGCAAGGAGAAGCTCATATCCGGCGTAATCCTTTTCCAGGGTGTATTCCTGAGTTTCATCTGAGAAATTGAACACTGCAAGAATCTTCTGATCCCCGCTGATTCGCTCAAACAGGTACATGCATTTCTGCTCCTGATGGCAGTCCACCCACTCAAAGCCATCCTGGCGGATATCTCTCTGATAGAATGCATTATTCGTCAGATAGCACTTATTCAGGTCTGCCATGAATTTGTGGAAAGCTTCGTGGATCGGGAATTTCAGCAGGATCCAGTCAAGCTCGTCTTTCTCGCACCATTCTTTGAGCTGTGCCAGTTCATTTCCCATGAAGTTCAGCTTTGCGCCTGGATGTGCATACATATACATGTAAAAGGCTCTTGCCTGAGGGAATTTGCCGTCGTATCCGCCGTTCATTTTCTGGGCGATGGTGGCTTTTCCGTGGACGACCTCATCATGGGACAGAGGGAGAATATAGCGCTCATTGTAGTAGTACATCATGGAAAAAGTCAGCTTGTGGTACTTCTCTCTTCTTTCATTTGCATCTGCCTGGAAATAGGACAGGGTGTCGTGCATCCAGCCAAGATCCCATTTGTAGTCAAAGCCAAGTCCGCCCTCCCAGACAGCCTTAGTAACACCCTGGTAAGGGGTAGAATCTTCTGCAAAAAGCAGGCATTCCGGGACACGCTCTTTCAGTCCCTGGTTCATGGTGCGGATAAATTTAAGAGCAGCCAGGTTCTCGCCGCGGTTTGCGTCTCCCTGCCAGTAGATCAGGTTTCCTACCGCATCCATGCGAAGTCCGTCGAAGTGGAATTCTCTCAGCCAGTAATATGCGGAGGACTGCAGGAAGCTGCATACCTCACCTCTGGAATGCATAAAGTTGCAGCTGCCCCATTCGTTGCGTCCAACTGCCATGTTGGGGTACTCGTATAATGCGGTTCCATCGTATTCTGCCAGTGCATAATCATTCACAGCAAAATGCACAGGAACGAAATCCAGAATTACGCCGATGCCTGCCTGATGGCACTGGTCTACAAAGGATTTCAGTTCTTCCGGCTTTCCGTAGCGGGCAGTTGGGCTGAAATATCCGGTGTCCTGATAGCCCCAGGATTCATCGCAGGGATACTCGCAAAGAGGCATGATTTCTACATAGTTGTAGCCGTATTCTTTCAGATAGGCGATGAGGATTGGGGCAAGCTCTTCGTAGGTGTACCAGTCTTCCTGTCCTTCTCCCCGTTTTTTCCAGGAGCCGAAATGCATCTCGTAGATGTTGATTGGCTTGTCATGGCCTGCCTTGCAGCCTTTCTGCCATTTGGCATCTTTGAATTTGTAGCCGCCAAGGGCATAGGTTTTGGATGCGGTGCCGGGGCGCATTTCGCTGTAGAATGCGTAGGGGTCTGCATGGTCTATGAAGGAGCCGTCCTGGCGGTAGATTCTGTATTTGTACATCAGGTCGGAGCCCACACCGTCAATGGTGCATTCCCAGAAATTTCCATCGTGGACGCGGTTCATTGGGATTTCGGTCCAGCCGTTGAATTCTCCGATTACGGAGACGCGCTGTGCCGCAGGGGCAAAGGTGCGGAAGGTGGTGCCGCTTTCCCAGACGTGTGCGCCCAGGTACTGATAGGCTTCAAATTCTTTGCCGGTGTAAAAGTTGTAAAAATCCATAAATACCCTCTCCCATTTCTATTGTGATTGATTTTAAAAGTTATTAGACAGTAGTTGGTTTTCTTTGTATAATAGGGATTATAATTGTATGGGAAAGGAATTGCTACCATCGAAAAACGACTTTGGTTGGAAATCCAACTTTTTCAAAAAAGTGTTGGATAATTATATTGCTAAAGCGGACGCCAGGAGGAGCAGGAAAAGTGTATGGATATTAGGGTTGAAAAGACAAGACAGAGTATTATTAATGCGTTTATTGAATTGAGATCGCATAGGGAGCTAGAGAGGATTACGATTAAGGAGTTGTGTGAGAGGGCGCGGATCAATAAGTCTACGTTTTATTCTCATTATCAGGATATTTATCATCTTTCGGATACGCTGGAGACGGAGGTGGTGGTTTCTATTATGGAGAATTTGAGCCATCCGGAGAAGGTGCTGGAGGATACGGCGGATTTTTCGCGGGAGCTGTTTATGGGGTTTCTGGCGAAGGATGCGCTGATTGGGATTTTGTTTTCGGGGAGCAGGAGTAAGTGTCTGGTGCAGAAGATTGAGATTGCTTTGAAGGAATTGGTGTTTGGGGCTTATCCACAGTATCGGGAGAACCGGGATATTAATATTATGCTGACGTATATCTTGTATGGATGCTATTATGCGTTTTATGAAAACCGAAAATATGGGGATGTTCCGGTGCTTTCCAGTATTACAGAGCTGACGGGGGAAACGGCTGCGGCGGCACTGAAAATGGTTAATAAATAGAGAAAGGACAATTATGACATTGAATACAACAGGTTCCAATCTGCAGACGGGAAGTTCAACGATCACTCCTTTGCAGATTTTAAAAACTTATTTCGGATATGACTCCTTCCGTGAGGGGCAGGAAGAAATTATAGATACGATTCTGGACGGCAGGGATGCGCTGGCGATTATGCCTACAGGGGCTGGGAAATCCCTTTGTTATCAGGTTCCGGCGCTGCTTTTGCCGGGGATTACGCTGGTGGTTTCGCCGCTGATTTCGCTTATGCAGGACCAGGTGAAGTCCTTAAATGAAGCGGGAATCCATGCGGCATATATCAATTCTTCCCTTACAGAAGGACAGATCAGCAAGGCACTTTCTTTCGCCGCAAGAGGCGTGTACAAGATTATTTATGTGGCACCTGAGCGGCTGGAAACAGCTTCTTTTCTGGCGTTTGCCCTGCATACTCCCATTTCCATGGTGACAGTAGACGAGGCACACTGTATCTCCCAGTGGGGACAGGATTTCCGTCCCAGCTATCTGAAAATCGTAGATTTCGTGAGGCAGCTGCCTGGACATCCGATCCTCAGTGCTTTCACCGCAACCGCCACAGAAGTGGTCAAAAACGACATTGCAAGAATTCTGGAACTGAAGAATCCAAACATTGTCATCACTGGCTTTGACCGAAAAAATCTCTACTATCGAGTGGAGCATCTTACAGGAAAACAGAAAGATACCTTCATTGCAAACTACATAGCCAGTCACGCAAACGAAAGCGGTATCATCTACTGCTCCACCCGCAAAAACGTGGATGCTTTGTATGAACAGCTGCTAAAACAGGGTGTTTCTGTCACCCGTTATCATGCGGGAATGAACACAGAAATCCGCAAGGAAAGCCAGGATGATTTCATCTATGACCGCGCTCAGGTTGTGATTGCCACCAACGCGTTTGGAATGGGAATCGACAAGTCCAACGTGCGTTTCGTCATCCATTACAACATGCCCCAGAGCATGGAAAATTACTACCAGGAAGCTGGACGTGCAGGCCGTGACGGGGAACCTGCAGAGTGCATTCTGCTCTTTTCCCCGCAGGACGTTATGATCAGCAAAATGCTCCTTGGAAGCAAGGATTTCGAGGGCATGAATTTCGCTGAAATGGAACAGGTGCGCCATCAGGACGCAAAGCGTCTTCAGATTATGGAAGGCTACTGCATGACCACCTCCTGTCTGCGCAATTATATCCTGAATTACTTCGGGGAATCCACTGACCAGCCCTGTGACAACTGCGGCAACTGCCATCAGGAATTCGAAGAACTGGACATGACTCAGGACGCCAAATGGGTAATCGGATGCATTACAGAAATGCGCGGAAGATACGGCCAGGCCCTTGTAATCGGTACCCTGCTTGGCTCCAAGAGGGCCCGCTTAAGAGAGATTGGCGCCGACTCCTACAACTGTTACGGTCAGCTTCAAAGCCGCACGGAAAATGACCTTAGACTTCTCATCAGCCAGATGATCCGCCAGGGTTACATCGTCCAGACAGACGGGGAATACAGTGTCCTCAAAGTCGGAAATATCTCAGAATTACAGCAGAAAAACACCCAGATCCTTGTAAAAAAATTCAAGGAAAAAGAAAAGATTTCCGCGTCAAAGAAACGCAAAAATCCATACGGAAAGAGCTATTTCGAAGCCGAAAATACTGCCGGCAATTCCAACGAAGCCACTAATACTTCCAGCCCAAATGCCGCAAAAAAATCCGCCCTTTTCGAAACCCTACGCCAGCTTCGCCTCCAGATTGCCAAAGAAGAATCCGTCCCGCCCTACATCGTCTTCACCGACAAAACCCTCATCGACATGTGCGAGAAGCTTCCAGGAACCGAATCCGAAATGCTGGATGTCTCTGGCGTCGGCCAAAACAAACTAAAGAAATACGGCCAACGTTTTTTACAGGAAATCTCCTCATTTCTTTCCAACAACAACTAATCATTTCCCGTAGCTTAAAAGAGGTCCCCGTGAGACTTTTCCAGTCTCACAGCGACCTTCCTTTAAGGAGTTTGCTTCACGATCTCTTATATGGCGTTAAGAATCCGTCTTGCATTATCAATTCTTTCCTGCGTTGGAGGTTTCACGCCCTCCAGCGGATATGGGATTCCCAGCTTTTCCCATTTAAAAATACCAAGCGTATGATACGGAAGAACTTCCACGCGCTCAACGTTTCCCAGTGTCTTGATAAAATCTGCAAGCTGGTGCAGATACTCATCCTTGTCACTGCCTCCCGGAACCAGTACATGGCGAATCCACACAGGTTTCTTCATATCTGAAAGCTCCCGGGCCATAGCCAGAATATTCTGGTTGGTGTGTCCCGTAAGCTTCACATGCTCCTGCTCATTGATCTGCTTGATATCCAGAAGCACAAGGTCTGTGTATTTCATCAGTTCCAGCCATTTGGAATGCCATGGTTCCTTCGTGGTATAAGGATTTCCGCTGGTATCCAGGGTGGTATGAACTCCTGCTTCCTTTGCCTTGCGGAAAAGCTCTGTAAGAAAGTCCATCTGCAAAAGGGGTTCCCCGCCGCTCACCGTGATACCGCCTTTCTCTCCCCAGTAGGACTTAAAGCGAAGCGCTGTTTGCAGAAGCTGATCCGTGGTGTATTCTTTCCCTTCCTTCATATTCCAGGTATCCGGATTATGACAGAACTGACAGCGCATAGCGCAGCCGGAAAGAAAAATTACATATCTCACTCCGGGTCCGTCTACAGACCCGAAGCTTTCCAGAGAATGAACATAGCCTTTTAACATCTTAAAATCCTTTGCAATTACATTGTCTCATGGCAGGTTCTGGAGATAACATCCAGCTGCTGCTCTCTTGTCAGATCGATAAATTTAACTGCATAACCGGAAACACGGATAGTGAAGTTTGCATACTCCTCTTTT
>ERZ826613.631-NODE-631-length-49149-cov-26.593127_pt1 | contig 49149 bp, 51 predicted proteins | sample MGYA00519925_ERZ826613 | MGnify/ENA primary metagenome ERZ826613 (study PRJEB31778, sample SAMEA3449236) | human gut metagenome | biome: human gut; feature: human-associated habitat; material: faeces | place: United Kingdom | collected 2010/2012 ... | reverse complement strand
AAATTAGAACGTGTCGGCAGAGAGCATAAGCTCATTTACTACGACAGCTCAGGCAAGCACGACAGCATAACTATCCGTGGGTCAAAATGGTTTGATCACAAAAATCAGGTCGGCGGCGGAGCAATAAAGTTTATGCAGGAGTTTTATGGTATGGATTTTCAGACAGCCGTTCAGGAACTGCTCGGTCGGAGCATATCGCCGCTGTCTAACAGCCCACCGAAAGCGGATACAGAAGAGCAAAAAACAAGAGATTTTATACTTCCAGAACCTAATAGTGATATGCACAGGGTCTACGCATACCTCATAAAACAGCGGTTTATCTCGACTGATATCATCACATACTTTGCAAAACAGCACACCCTCTACGAGGATAAAAACCACCACAACGCAGTATTTGTCGGACTTAATGAAAATGGCGAGCCTAAACAGGCACATAAGCGGTCAACAAACAGCATTGGCAGTACCTTCCGTATCACTTGCAGCGGCTCTGATACCCATTACAGCTTTGCACATTTCGGAGAGGATGAACGACTTTATGTCTTTGAAGCTCCCATTGATATGCTGAGCTTTCTTACGCTGTATCCGAATGATTGGCAGAAACACAGCTACATCGCTATGAACGGAGTTTATGAAAATGCTGTTTTGACGGCGTTAAAGAACCATTCAAACCTGTCAGAAGTCATTCTCTGTGTTGATAATGACGAGGGTGGGATCGAGGCGGTTGACCGTCTAAGGGATATTCTAAATGAGAACGGATATTCAAACGTCAAACGCCTTGCACCTCCATACAAAGATTGGAACGAGGTGCTAAAAGCGAAGAATGGTGCTCCTGCTCTGCCTGCTGTACCTAACAAGCATAAAGAAGAATATCATCGTCAGGCTGAAAATTTGCAGTATCTCAAATGCCGTCCGGATAAGCTGACGTCTCAGATCTATGCCGCCTTCAAAAACAAACAATACAAATATCTCGCTGAGTATGCACTTGCAGGCTCGGCGTTTTTTATTGATAAAAGCTGTGAAAAGGATATGTTTGCAAAGCTCAGAGCCAAGCTGAAAGCAGAGTACAAGGCGTACACAGATAAAGGCAAAGTTGCTGCCAAGCAAAGAAATTTGCAGGAATGTGTTACGGCTGTAATGAAAGATTTAAGGCAAACAGCTCGTACCCGTGAGCAGTCAATAAATACGGCGAAACTGCTGTATCAGCTTGCGGATAGTGCTGTCAGGTTATCTGTTGAAAAAACTCTGTATGAACCTGTGGCAGAACATATCGAATCTGAGGACATCGTTTCCGAACCTGAACCTTGTATGGAATTCGGGTAATGCGATACCGTCTGCTTCACGGTGCAATACCTTGAAGATAACAAACTAACTATCTTATTAAATACAAAAGATAGAATATTCTATGATTGGAAGTGAAAAATTGAATGAAAAACAAATGATTTTAATAGGCGTGCTTGCAGTGATTTTTGTTGCATTTTTAGTAGTTGTAAATCTGCTTGACAACAAGTCGCTTAACGGAATTAAGGCGAAAAAGGTCGGCAACGGACAGCACGGAACTGCAAGGTGGGCGACGAAAACGGAGATAAAGAGAACTTTTATCCTTCTGCCATTCGAGCCTGAACTCTGGCGGCAGGGTAAGAATCTGCCGACTGTACAAGGCACAGTTGTTGGTTGCAGAGGTTCAGGGAAGAAAACCATAGCTCTTGTGGATGACGGAGATGTTCATACTCTTATGATAGGAGCGGCAGGAGTCGGCAAGACTGCATACTTTTTGTATCCGAACATAGAGCTTGCCTGTGCTTCGGGAATGTCATTTATCTCAACTGATACAAAAGGCGACGTTGCACGAAACTACGGAACTATCGCCAAAAAGTATTATGACTACAATGTTTCTGTGCTTGATCTGCGTAACCCTACACGCTCAGACGAAAACAATATCCTGCACCTTGTAAACAAGTATATGGATATTTATCTGTCCGATAAAAACAATCTTTCAGCGAAAGCAAAGGCTGAGAAATATGCTAAGATCACAGCAAAAACAATTATCAATATCGGCGACGGTGACATCCACAACTACGGACAAAACGCTTTTTTCTACGATGCGGCTGAGGGTCTGCTCGCCTCGGTCATACTGCTTTTAGCGGAGTTTGGCGATAAAAATGAACGGCATATCGTTTCCGTTTTCAAGCTTATTCAGGACTTACTTGCTAAGTATCAGCCAGACCCGAAAGCAAAACCTAAAATGTATTTTTCAAAGCTTATGGACAAGCTTCCTAGCGAACACAAAGCAAAATGGCTTGCAGGAGCGGCTCTGAATGCATCTGACCAGTCTATGCTGTCGGTAATGAGTACAGCGTTGTCAAGGCTTAACAGTTTTCTTGATTCTGAACTTGAACAAATGCTGTGCTTTGGAACAGCGATAGACGCTGAGAAGTTCTGCAATGAAAAGTCTGCTATCTTTATCGTTCTTCCCGAAGAAGATACAAGCAAGTACTTTATGGTCAGTCTGCTTATCCAGCAGCTTTACCGTGAGATATTAGTCATTGCAGACGAAAACGGCGGCAAGCTTAAAAACAGAGTTATGTTCTACTGCGACGAGTTTGGAACTTTTCCTAAGATAGAGGGTGCTGAATCTATGTTCTCCGCAGGACGTTCAAGAAAAATATCCATTGTGGCGATAATACAGTCCTTTGCACAGCTTGAACAGAACTACGGGAAACAGGGTATGGAGATAATAACTGACAACACTCAGCTTACTGTGTTCGGCGGATTTGCACCAAACAGCCAGAGTGCAGAGGTGCTTTCAAAAGCTTTGGGCGAACAGACGGTATTAAGCGGTTCTATATCAAACGGCAGGGACAGATCTCAGTCATTGCAGATGATAGGCAGACCGCTTATGACTGTGGACGAATTAAAGTCCATGCCTAAAGGACAGTTTATCGTTATGAAAACAGGAACACACCCGATGATAAGCAAATTAAAACTGTTCTTCAAATGGGGTATCAAGTTTGAAGAAGAATACAAACTTCCCGATAATACCGCCCGTGCCGTTTCATACAAAGAGCGTGACGAGCTTATTCGTGATATTGAAATCAAATATCCGCAGAAGAAAAAAGATATGCTGCCTGTGGAATTTGAGGCAGAGCCAAAGAAAAAGACCAATGTCAAGACATAAAAGGAGTGATGTTTATTGATATTTCCAAAAAGGATCTACGACTTAGGACTAAGCCACAAGTCTGTGGCTGTGTACTGCTACCTAGCAAACCGTGCGGACAAAAACGGAGAATGCTTTCCCTCTGTACGAAGGATAGCAGAAGATCTGAGCATTTCAAAAAGCACGGTGTTTCGTGCTTTTAACGAGCTTGAAGAAAGCGGATCGTTAGAGCGTTTCCCCCGTTATCACCCACAAGGCGGTCGGCGGAGTTCTCTGTACCGCATAAAGGGAGAGATAACTAATACAAATCGTTCCGAGAAACGAGGTGATAAGCTTGTTTGATTGGATATCTGACGCTATCGACTGGATAGGCGACGGGATATCAAGCCTGTGTGACAGCACCATAGGCGGAGCGGTAGACGCAATATCCGACGCTGTGTGGGACATTATGTTCGAGTGGCTTTTCAACAAGGTCTACGGTGCGGTGGCAGAGCTTTTTATGTTCATAGATCAGTCGGCAACCGATCTGTTCTCTCTTGCCTGGGTGAGGACCTTTGTCAGTCTGTTTCAGGCTCTCGGTTGGATGCTTTTTGTCTGCGGTCTTGTCATGGCGGTTTTTGACACTGCTATGGCATACGAGTCGGGAGCGGCTAACATCAGGCAGACCTGTGTGAATGTGATAAAAGGCTTTATGGCGGCGGCTCTCTTTGCGGTAGTCCCACAGCGGCTTTACGAGCTGTGCATAGCTTTGCAGGGTTCATTTTCCTATGATCTGCTTGGGGTGTTTTTGTCTGACACATACAGCACTATAGCCGATTCGGGGCTTTCTGTGCTGTATGTTCTTGCATCTGACGTTTCACTTTTTAGCCTGTTTTTTATCATACTTTTCGGTTACTGCACGGTAAAGGTCGTGTTTGCGAACATCAAGCGAGGCGGCATAATGCTGTGTCAGATAGCAGTGGGAAGTATATATATGATAGGCATTCCCAGAGGCTTTACAGACGGCTTTTCAAGCTGGTGCAAACAAGTGATAGCGACCTGTCTTACAGCCTTTTTGCAGACTGTGATACTTTATCTAGGATTGCTGACTTACACTCAGCACCCTCTTATTGCAGTGGGCATTTGCCTGTCAGCTACTGAAGTGCCGAGGATAGCTCAGATGTATGGATTGGATACCAGTGTGAGAGTCAATATGATGTCTGTTAGCCATACGGTTTCTATTGGAGCTAAAGCGGTCGGTATGCTGAAAGGAGGAGCAAAATGAAAACCTACATCTACCCCGAAAACCTAAAAGCAAACGTCAAACTATGGTTTTGGAACGTTCGGGATTTTATCATAATCTGCGGCGGGATAATTCTGTCGGTTGTGATTCTGGTGAACTTCTGGAACGTCCTGCCCTTTGCTGCGACCGCCTGCTTTGCGTTTCTCTCTCTTCGGGTCGACGAAACTGCAATTATGGACTATATTTTTAACGCTGTGAAGTTTTTTCTGACTTCACAGCAATTGTATTTATGGAGGAAAGATTAAATGACAAAGAACAAAAACAGCGTTCAGGGCTTGATAGGTCTTGAACGCTTTACTCGTTTCGGTATAAAGACCGACAAAGCCGAGCTTGCGTTTTTCAGCGTAGAGCCGACCAATATTTCCGTGCTGTCTGCGGCTAACATCGACGTGAAGATACATCATCTTATGATGTTATTGAGTACCATACCTGACCTAGAAATACTGGCATTGGACTCCTGCGAGTGTTTTGACTCAAACAAAATGTATGTGAAAAAGCGTTTGCAGACGGAGCAGAACGAGGCGGTGCGGAAACTCTTGCAGGCGGACTATGATTTCCTTGACGAGATCCAGCTTGAAATGTCCTCTGCAAGACAGTTTGTGTTCGCTTTAAGGTTCAAACGTGAAAAGGACGAACAGATCTTTAACACCATCAACCGAGTGGATAAAGCGATTTCCGAACACGGATTTGCAGCTCGGCGGATGAGCAAATCTGATATCAAGCGTATGCTTGCTCTGTATTTCGGAACAAGCATTTCAGGCGATGAGATACCCGATATCGAGGGAGAAATCGAATTTGATTTGGAGGCGAAAACAAATGAGAACTAAAAAGCAAAAGAAAAAAGAACTGTCAGAAGAGCAGCTTGAGATAGTGGAAGCAAAGGACTTTTTCGACCGCACCATGCCGGGCGTGATCCGCTTTTACACCGATCACTACATCTGTGGAAACAGTTTCAGATGCGTCTGGGCTGTGATGGAGTATCCGCCAAGTACGGAAGAAACGGCTATACTTGCTCACCTTGCGGACAGGAACGGTGTAACGCTCCGTATCTACAACCGCCTTGTTACAAGCATGGAGCAAAGGAAGATCGTTCAGCAGGCAATGAGGAAAAACCATATGATGACCACCACAAATGACGTCAACGAGAGCATAAAGGCTCAGAACAACATTGACGATGTGGTAGAACTGCTGTCGGAGCTTAGAAGGAACAAAGAACCCCTCCTGCATACGGCCGTGTTTATCGAGCTAAAAGCAAGTACTGAGGACAAGCTGAAAGAACTGCAAGCCGATATTCAAATGGAGCTTACACGTTCCAAAATATCTGTTGACCGTTTGCTTTTGCGGCAAAAAGAGGGGTTCTTGTCTGTTCATCCTGCGGGCAATAACGTGTTTGCAAGTCAGTTTGAACGTGTTCTTCCTGCAAGTTCTGTGGCTGATCTTTATCCGCTGAACTATTCGGGCAAGACCGATGAAAACGGCTTTTATGTTGGAAGAGATAAGTACGGCACGAATATTCTTGTTGACTTTGACAAGCGAACCGAGGACAAAACCAACTCGAACATTTTGATACTTGGCAACAGCGGTCAGGGCAAGTCGTATCTGATGAAACTGCTTTTATGCAATCAGCGTGAGGCAGGGAAAAGTGTTCTGATCTTAGACCCTGAACATGAATACGAAGACTTATGTTCAAACCTTGGCGGAACGTATATCGATATGATGTCGGGAGAATTTATGATAAATCCTCTTGAACCGAAAGCGTGGTCAGACGGAGAAAGGTCCACAGATGACAGTCCGGAACCCTTCCGAAAGGTCACAAGGCTCAGTCAGCACATCAGCTATCTCAAGGATTTTTTCAGAGCGTACAAGGACTTCACAGACGCAGAGATAGATACGATCGAAATTATGCTGATGAAGCTGTACGCAAGATTCGGCATAGATGATTTTACGGATTTCAGTACGCAGAAAAACGAGGATTATCCGATTATGAGCGATCTATACGAACTCATAGAAAAGGAATTTATGGCATTCGATCACGGGAAGAAACATCTCTATACCGAAGAAATGTTACAGAACATCTGTCTTGGACTGCACAGTATGTGCAAAGGAGCAGAGTCGAAGTACTTCAACGGATGCACCAACATCAAGAACGGCGAGTTTATCTGTTTCGGAGTAAAAGGTCTTATGGATACAAACAAACGGCTGAAAGATACTCTGCTGTTCAACATCTTGTCATATATGTCTGATCAGCTTTTAGGCAAGGGAAATACTGTTGCGGCAGTTGATGAGCTGTATTTATTCCTCACTAATATGACGGCGATAGAATATATTCGTAACGGTATGAAACGTGTGCGTAAGAAAGAGTCCTCGTTTATTCTGGCAAGTCAGAATATCGAGGACTTTCTGCTGCCTGAGATAAAGGAGTTCACCAAGCCGCTGTTCTCCATTCCGTCACATCATTTTCTGTTCAATCCGGGTAACATTTCGCCCACTGCTTTTATTGATACCTTGCAGTTAGAAGAATCGGAATATGGCTTGATAAAGTATCCCGAAAGAGGTACTTGTCTGTATCGGTGCGGAAACGAGAGGTATCTGCTGCAGGTCATTGCTCCTGCTTACAAGGCGGCGCTGTTTGGTTCGGCTGGCGGTAGATAAAACTGTTCGCAACAGGTGTAAAATTTGAGTTTGACTACAATAGGAGGTCGATAAAATTGCAGAAGAAAAAATACGGCATATGGAAAACACGTTATGCTGAGAACAGCAGAAATATTTTTGAGGATTGGGTTCGTCATAACGGCGAGCCTATTTTGTTTGCAACGGAGCGTGGTGCACTTGAATATATGCACGGCATAGAAATGAAAACGAAGGGTGCGTTTACTGAATTTGAAGTCCGTGAGGTGATCTGATGTCAGCAGCAGTTGCGGCGGCTCTTAAAAAGGCAGCCGTATATATTCTTGGGGATGAAAAAAAGCGAGGCAAGCTTGTGACTGCGGTGCTTAGTGCTGCGGTGGGTCTGCTCCTTTTGCTGTGTGCTCCTGCGGTGATGCTTTCTTCTCTTGGGGAGGTCGGTGAGGAAGCTCAGGTGCCTGAACTTCACCTTAATGCCTATGATATTTACAGCTCTCTTGACAGTGAAAGCAGGCAAAGGCTGGACGATATCCGATCAGCAGGTAATGACATTGCAAACGCTATGGACGAAAAGGGTGTCAAGGTTCATACCATAAAGGCGCAGCTGATATATATGTCTTACTTCGATGAAGTGCAGAATTTCTATGCGGAGTCATATGCAAACTTATTTGCCGCTGCCCCAAATGACAGTGATCTGATCAATGCAATAAACTCGACTTACGGCTTGGAGATAGACTATGACGAATTCATAAGGACATACACTTGGGTGATGAACAGCACCTTAAATCCATATATGTTCAATGACGCAGGCAGTAAAAACTGCACAGACCTTGCGGCTTGGGCGGAGAATGCTTTTATCTCAGGCTGGGGATACAAAAGCGGTGCTGTCGGTGAAAGAGATGAAACAGACCGCATCAGATATGCTGACAACGCAGGACTTATGCTTGGGTATCTTAACTACAGCCCGACCGATAAAGCGTTCGGTTCTGATTACAGTACTCTTGTTTATACAGAGCAAGGAAGTCTTGATACTATGCCGGAGGTCGCAGGCGTGGGACTGTTCGACGGCAGTCAGCACGGTATTTATGTCGGTAACGGCGAGGTCGTTTTCTCCTCTGCCGATTGCGGCTATGTGACAAAAGAAGTTGTTTCAAACGGCAGTTGGACAAGCTGGTGTACCTATGAAGGCATAGAATATCCGCAGGAGGTGACTGACGCTATTGAAAGTTTGAATGAGAACAGCTCATCAGAAAATTAATTTTATTGGAGTGTGATAGGTTGAAAAAATCAGTTACTGTAAGTGTAAACGAGAAAAAGCTCTCTGCCATAGAGATGTATCTGGAGCAGAAGAACACAACTCTTGCGGCGGAGCTTGAAAAGTATGCGGATCAGCTTTACGGCAAGGTCGTTCCGCAGAATGTGAGAGATTTTATTGATATGATGTCGGACAGAAAGCCTGCGAGAAAGCCGAGAAACTCCTTGCCTGCCGAATCTGAAAAGCATTCCGAGCAGTAATTCGCTCCAGTTCGCACCGTGTCGGCTCGTGTGGCGAGTTTCGGAGGTCGGTAGGGTAAGTTTACCCTAAAGTGAGTCGGGACAGATTTGGGGCATTTCTCGCAGAGTTTGAGAATGGCAGAAATCAGATGATTTCGGGTGGGTTTGAGGGGAATTTAATATATTGCAGGTTAAAATTTTGGCGTCAAAGCCGCCAAAACATTCACATCGGACGAGCAAAGCTCGCCGATTTTGCGAGGTTTTACAAGCCTTGATAAAATGGAGTCAAAAAAGGAGGTTGTCGAAAATCATGGAGTCAAAAGTGCAAAAGGCAAAGAATAATGCCGATATTGCAGAAGAAAACGATGGAGTCACAGCAGAAAAAATCAAGTTTCCGCTGTATGTTTTTCCCGAGACAATGAAAACGGTCGATATCTTATACAAGTCGGATAACTGCTCGTCTCGCACGGAGTTTATGGAAAAGGCAATTCGCTTTTACTGCGGTTACCTTTTGCAGAATAAGCCGGAGCTTGTGGATTATCTTGCTCCGCAGCTTGCAACGCTCACAGAGGGAATTGTAAAAGGCACGGAACAGAGGCTGTCCCGTGCCTTGTTTAAAGTTGCTGTTGAACTCGGTGCAGTATCACATATGCTTGCGGCCGTGCATGACATTGATGATGATACAATGATAAAACTCCGTGCTATGTGTACAGATGAGGTCAAGAGAATTAACGGTATCATTAATTTTGAAAAGGCGGTAAGGTATCAGAGGCCTGATTAAAAATATATTACCAACCGCTATAATATATAAATAATATAAAGCCATTGAAAAAAGCAACGTTTATCAATGGCTTTATTTCTATTTCACTTTAAATTCAATTTCCAACACAAAGGTCGGATATTGACTCGATATTATCATTTGTCCGTCCATTCTCTCAACAGTTCTTCTAATATTACTTAGTCCAAATCCGTGATTCTTTCTGTCAGCTTTTGATGTTTCAGTTACAGCGTTATTATCAAGATTGGGATTTGATATACGAATAATCTGAATAAGTTCCGAAGCAACACATTTAACATCAATAATTTGTGTCTCGTCTGAATCAATTTTAGAACAGGCTTCAATTGAATTATCTAATGCGTTAGATAAAATGGTACAAAGGTTGGAAACAGATATTTCATCTGAAACAGAACCGTCAAATATAATCTTACAGTTATTTTTTTGTGCTAATTCGTTTTTGTCTGTAAGTATTGCGTCTGCAATTTGATTTCCGCTGAAAAACTTATTTGAATCCAAGATTTCTTGATTGGTTATACTTTTAACGTAACTAAGTGCCTCATCATATTGTTTGTTGTTCAAAAGCGATTGCAAACATATCATGTGATTTTTATAGTCGTGACGAAATTCTCTCAGATCGTCTGTCAACTTATTGATCTTTTTATAATGTTCAACTTGCTGCTCAACCTGCTTTTCCATCAGTAATGATATGTTTTCGAAATACTGCTTGGATATGCAGTTAAAAAGCAGATAAATAATAAGCACCATAAATATCGGAACAATTAAAACAGCAGAAAAATTGATAATATTATTACGGATTTTAACCCTTTCAAAATCGATTGGAATACAACCAAACATTTCCCCGGACAATAATAATGCCACTAATATCAGTACATATAAATGATCAGGTATTATTTTCAATCCCGATCTGATCATATTTTTTCTCTTTCGCTGAAGCTTTGTAACCAGTAAAAGAGATATGATATTAAAAATAACAGATACTCCTTTTGTGAGATACGTCTGATTATAATTTATTGAAAACAACTCAAGTATGATACAACTTAAAGACTGCATAATCGAGTCAATTATTAAAAACATGGCGGAAACATATATTGCTCTTTTTTTCTTCTTATGAAATATTAACGCACAGGCAAATATTAATGAGTAACTTAATAGTGAGCTTATCAGAGCAAGCGGAAGGTATTTATCTGTAAATCTACAGTAGCCGTTTATACCGCTGAATATTAATTGCAAGCCCACAGCTATAAAGCCTGCTTTTTGATATACGAAATCGTCTGATATTAGTTTCAAAATATTGTTAATATTTATCAGGTTAAAAAAACTCACTAAAACAAAAATAGTTGTGTATATTGATGTAAGAATCATAATAAACCTATACTTTCCCTTTTCATGAAATCAAAATATGTTTTCTGAAATTCTTTATATTTTATTTTAGACAGTAACGCTTTTTCACCTGTGGAAAAAATGATCTCATTTTTGGAATAATTGGTTATATACTTCATATTCACTAAAAAAGAGCGATGTGATCTGAAGAAAAAATCACTGGATAATTCTTTTTGAAAAGCTGAAAGAGTGTCCGCATATTTATAGCATTTATCAGATGCATAAATCAATGTGGATACATTTTCAGCCTGTGCAAAAATAATATTCCGTTCAAGTATACGGTAATTAGCTGACTGTTCTGTATTACGAACCAATACAGTAAAGCGGTTGCTTTTTTCTCTGATAAGAGAATTTAACGCTTCGTACAGTTTTTCCTTTTCTATAGGTTTTATCAGAAATCGGAAAGTTTTTACTTTAAGACTGTCAAAAACAACATCCTTGTAACTGCTGGCAAATATCACATGAGTATTATTATTACGCTGTCTCAAAGCCGAAACGGTATCTATCCCGTTTTTATCCTTCATTTGAAAATCCATGAAAATTATATCAAAATCTATTTTAGACGCTAACAGATCAACCCCGTCTTTATATTCATAATATAAAAAATCGAGACCTTTTTCTATTGAATATTTATTCAGTTGCTCAATCAGCGATTTTCTGAAAAACTCCTCGTCATCGCAAATTGCAATATGCATTGTCTCTCCTCCCATATACATCATAATTATATTATACATTATTTCAGTAAAATTTTCAAGCTATTTCGACATTCACTAAAAAAAAGGGGGGCTTTACTAGTTTTTTATAGATTTTTTGCAATTGTGATGTTATTTTTATGACAACACATTGCAAAGGGGGGTTAGCTATGTTTTATGATTTTTGGTATTTAATAAACAAATTATTTAAATAAGGCGGTGCAAAGATGCAGGTGATTGAGCATCAATTTTTGCATTATAGGAACGTGTTGTCATATATTACTCAAATTGACGATGATGATATATCTTTCTTTGTTGTCGGAGTTAAGAATAATATATGCGTTCTTGATCTAAAGCTAAACGGCAAAATAGTTTTTACGAAAAAGGACAATTTCATGGAATTTGTAATTCCTGTAAATAAAAAATTTACAAGCAATCAGCATTACGAATTCAAATCGGAGTTTAAATTAGTCAATGCGGTAAGAGTAAGGCATTACGGTTCATTTTCTACAATAAAAAATAAGGTCGATGATTTAAAAGCGTATATTGAAGAACATTCGTTGACTCCGGTAACACAACCGTACTACATGATTCAGGATTGTAAAAATGAAATTTATGATGTTTTTATCGGAATAAGTGAAAATATTTTGTAAAGTAAAATCGAGGCTGAATGATAATTTTGCCTCGATTTTGTTCGTTCACTAAAAAAAACAGGGGTTTTACTAGTCTTTTGTGGCGAAAACTCTATTTTTGTGTTAAAATGCATGAGTCAGTAGTCTAACAAGAATTAAAATTATGGAGGTAGAAGAATGCTAAGACAACATACTAAGCAGCATTTTAAGCGTGGACTTTCAGGCATTATGGCAGCAGTCATGACTGCTACCTTGATTCCAAGCTTGTCTGTATTAGCGGATGATGAAATTAAAACCGTAAATTACAGTTTTTTTATCCAATACGTTTAAAGTAAGTGGAACAACTGTTAATATTAACGGCGATATCGACAGTAATTCAGATCTGAATTTCTACGGAAATACTGTTTCTGTAGCAGGCAATTGTTGCTATATGGGAAATATCAACAATTACTGCGGTAATCTTTCTTACAATAAAGAAATTCAGAAAGATGAATCAACGGCATTCCCTGATATTGGAGATGGTCTGAATTATATTTTCAACTTCTTTGATACAGATTCGTACAAAGACGGCGTAACTTTCAATTGGCAGGAAACGCTTGATATGGGAGCTACCTATTCAAACGAAGGAATTGCAGCCTACGGAAGAACGATTTCAACCAAAGACATTATCGGAGCTAAAAACAGTATCTCATTTAATTCAACAGATTTAACAACTGTAGCAAATGCAGAATCATATATATATTCTTCAAATGGAGATATCAGTATTCAGGCAAATACAGTTGACTTGAACGGACTCATTTATGCTCCTAACGGAAAGGTACTTATCAGTGCAGGAAATATTGATTTTGAGGGATTGATAATTGCGGACGAAATTGAAGTGAACGGAAATGATGTAACGTTATCGGCATCACCGTTCAATTCCTATAATATTGATTTTTTAACTAATATTATAAATGACGCACGTATAATTACCGTTGCTGATTATTATCTTGATGAATCCAAAATGACGTTATCATGGGATACAAATCAGTATGGCAATGATTTCACAATTTGGGCATCTTATGACGGCGGAGATTACATAGCGATTGCTGACACAGATGAATGCACCTACGATTATATTGCTGAAACTGGTCACAAAACCATTGATTTTTATGTGGAACAGGAACTGTTATCAGGCAATAAAATCATTTCTAACACTGTATCACTGACTTCAAATGAGAACGGCGAGTACGAGGTATATATGGAAGATTCCGACGGCGATGGTTTATGTGATCCTTTGGAAGATTATCTTGGTACAGACAAAAATAATGCAAATACTGACGATGACGGTTTAACCGATTATGAAGAACTGTATTATACTCAGACTGATCCGTTGAAATATGATTCTGATGACAATGGAATTTGCGACGCAGATGAGGATATTGATGAAGACGGTTTATCATTCAGACAGGAGCTTGATTTAACTACCGACCCTTTCAACAATGACACTGATTTTGACGGACTTTCCGATGGTGATGAAGTTAATGTGTACGGAACTGATCCGCTGAAAAAGGATACAGATGACGATGGTCTTATTGACGGAAAAGAACCGGAATATTCTTGTGATCCGTTAAATCCGGATTCAAATTATGACGGAATTCTTGACGGTGATGATACATATACTGTTACTAAGAAATCAAAAGAAAGTGATTCAAAGGTTTCGGTTGAATTAACAATAGATATCCCGGGAAAAAGCATTGGCAGCTTAAGCATTGACGAAGTACCTGACGATGACATTTTTCTTCCTGCTCAGATGCCAGGATTTATCGGAAACGGTTTTGATTTCTATGTTGACTGTAAGTTTGAAGAAGCAACTATGAAATATACATTTGATGAAAGTTTGCTTGATATTGAAAATTTCGAGCCTGCTGTGTATTATTGCGATGTTGTCAATCAGAAAATGGTGCTTCTGGAAGAACAGGTCGTTGATCTTGAAAATTGCACCGTAACAGCTAAAACAACGCATTTTTCAAGATACATTCTACTAAATAAAACGGAATTTGAGAAGATTTGGGACAAGGACTTTATTGATAACTCTACTGACGAAGATGGCAACAAGGTCGGTATGGAAATTGCACTTGTGATAGATTCATCAGGAAGTATGGGTTGGAACGATCTGTCAGGCATTAGGAAGGATGCCGCTAAAGAGTTTGTTGATAGCCTTAGAGATGAAGATAAAGCTGCAATTATTGATTTTGACCATTATGCATACACATATCAGGGGTTGACAAACAATAAAAAATTACTGTATAATGCTATTAATAAAATTGATGATAATGGCGGTACATCTCTTTCAGCAGGAATGTCAATGGCATTGGACAATCTTCTTAATTCGGCTTCGGACGCTAAGAAAATAATTATTATGCTCACTGACGGAGTAGGTGATTATGACAGTAAGTATACTACAATTGCAAGTAATAATGAAATTACAGTTTATACAATCGGTTTAGGCTATGACATTGACAGCGTTCTTTTAAATAATATTGCTACTGCCACAGGCGGTAAATATTATCATGCAGATAAAGCGGAAGACTTAAAGGACAACTTTGAGGAAGCTCAGGAGGATATTGGAACTAAGGATACAGACGGAGATACATTGCCTGACGTTGTTGAAGAAAATCTTTATTGGTTTAATGGAGTTTCTCTTTCAGCAGCCAATAAACCATCTGATATAGATTTATTCTTGGGCTTTAAATCAGATGATCCGAATACTTTCTATAAATATTTAAATGATGGTCAGCTTGTAAGAGAGTATAAACAGATTTCAGAAAATAGATATGAAGCAGTCCTTAAAGATGGTGTTATATGGGATATTCCATCTTTCCAAGAAAAGTTAAATGAAAATAAAAAAGAGATAGTTGATAAATATGTTGAAGAAGTTTGTGAGCCATTAACTGAAGCGGGAAATATACTTGCCAGTGATTCAAATTTAGACACTGATCAAGTTGTGCATCATATGTTATCCTATCATTCAGGTTCGCAAAAGTATAAATGTGAATATTGTGAATATGAGATTGAATCCCCTGAGTTCGAGGATAATTATATTTTAGACGAAAATGATAAATTTATGGTATATTCTTTAAATGCCATGAAAGAACACTCTAACGACAAATCTGAAAAGCAAATGTTCGAGTGTGCTATAACGGCTATACGTGAAGAATATCTCTCGTCCATTAATAACTGTAATCACGCTGTTTCAAACGGAAGTCACAATAATCAATTATTGCTCAATAAAGCATGTACAGAATATAGCGCTTCAGATGTGTATGGTAACTATCTGAATCCCCAGCTTTGTACTATTGGATATTCATCTTATAAATTAACTGACTATAATTTGTCTATAGAAATTTCTGACAACAATTTTGGAGATGTTTTTGTAAGTTCTGTTGAAAATTGCACTGTTGATTGGGAACAAGTCGGCGAAGATTTAATTCCTATTTTTAAAACAGCTTTTGAAAAATATATTAAAGACTATGATGTGTATATAACTACATTGGGCTATGATATCGATGGCATGATAAAAAATGTATTTAATGATGAATTTTACAAAGAGCTAGCAGTTAAAACAAAGAATTTAATACAAAAAACATACCTACATGATCTTAGAGATGATTATGATAATGAAACAGTAGCATCGCAGTTTCAAAAGGATTTTGTTTCTTGTGCAGCTTCATTAATTGAGAGTTTATGCCCAGAGTTAAAAGCAGGACATTTTGCTGTAAAACTATCTATCGAAATAGGCAAATTCTTAGCCACAAGAATAGTAAATTTACTTCAATGTGCAACAGAACTACCTGGAAACAAAGAAATAAGTATTATTTATCATGCAAAAGGCAGCACAATGGTTTTTGAATCACAAATGACTTCACAATTTGCAATAACTTTTGTAGACAATCTTAAGGTAGTAAATAATGTCAACGATTATATTTCAAATAAACTATCTAACTTTGGTTCTAGTTCTAATGTTGAAAATGGCTGTTTTTCTATAAAAAATAATGGATATACTATGAGCCCGAGATTCGGTAATCAAAACAGTGTCTATCATTTTTATACATATAATATGCTTAGAAATATTGTTATAAATCCAGAGTATAGATATTATCAAAAATAGGAGGCTTTTCATGAGAATCGATAAATTTATAATCTCAATCTGTATAGTTATTATGTTCACTGCCTGCGGAAATGCTAGTAAATCATCTGAAACCACGTTAAGTTCAAATGATGTTTCGATAAGCGATTCGACTTCAAAAAGTGAATCTGATGAAACAGTTAAATATGAGTATAAATCAACGGAAGAACTGCTGAAAAACAGTCTTAATAGAGCTGGTAATGGTTTTGTTGCCGTTAATGATAAAAATGATATTCCAGATTTTATAAATGAATTGCTAGTACCATTTCATGATGATGAATATTTATGGGGATACAAAACAATTAAAGGCGATGTAGTAATTGAACCGCAATTTGATACTGCATATGATTTTGATAATAATCAAGCAGCAATAGTCTATTATGAAAATGGCGAGTCTACTGTTATAGACAGTAAAGGAAATAATATTATTCCAATAGGTGATTATACACAAATAATAACCGAGGGCGGTATTATCAATCTTTATGATGGAAATGATGGTGTTGAACGTTTTTATGATTATAGCGGCAATGAACTTTCATTGGAGGAATTTTACCAAAAATTCTACAGTGGAGTAAACGATATAAACAAATTGAATTTAAGGAACAATTTTGCGAATAACGAAAACGGTAATGATAATAAAACTAAAAAATATCTGCCGTTTAGTGAGGGTTATCTCCCATTTGAAACCAAAAGTGGCGTAGGGATGCTTGACGCTAACTGCAATATTGTAAAGACGTTTAGTGATAGTAATATGATCACTTGCAGATCTAATGGATATTTTGGCGTTGGGTTCATGGGTGATGTTAATTTCTATGATACAGATTTTAATTGTGTAACCGAAACACTTGATATTGGCTTATTTAGACCCAAAAGTAGCGTAGTATACCCTGGTGGCTATACATATATCTATTATGCAGATGAAATATTTGTCATAAAAATCGCCCCAGAATTGTATGAAGAGGTATCACAATGAAAACTAAGATAATATGCGTATTATGCTGTACGGTCGTGGCTTTTTCAGCTGCGACTGCTTGCGGCACATCGGACGGTTCAACTGAAAAGGCTTCAAGTTCAAATGATGTTTCGTCTAATGAAACAATATCTGTAATTGATTCCGAACTGGACAATGAGTTGCTGGAAAATAAGAAAAATGTTGCGGGAAACGGAGTGATATTTATAGAGGACAGTGCAGATTATCCCGACTATATATATGATATATACATACCATATCAGGATGTTTCAAGTGGCCTGTGGGGATATTGCGACGTGGACGGAAAAATTTTGAAAGACGCAAAATATGCAGTTGCTTTGGGTTTTTATGATAATGTAGCATTTGTATGTGATGATAAATCGGGAGAATATTATCTAATAAATAAGAACTTTGAACCTATATCCGATAAAAAGTATGACGATGCATCTTATTTCACAAACGGAACAGCACAGGTTATGGATGATACTGGAATTTATTCAATAAATTCAAAGGAAGAAAAGACTGACTGTAATTTTTGGGGTGAATTTACACAGCCAGATAATGGTACAGGACCGTATGGAAATATATTAGGCGGAATTATTGACGGAGTAACATATATATCTTATAGCGAGGATAAAATAGGTGCATTCTCTCAATCAGAAAATTTTGCTGCATATTATGATAAGAATAACGCTGAACTCGCACACTTTGATGGATATTCTTCATGTACAAATTTCAGTAACGGATATGCATTTTTAAACGGAAGCACAGTAATAAATAGTAATTTTGAGATAATTGGCAATGCAGAGTATTTTGTAAGCGGTGAAGGTTCAACATTTTATTCAGAGCTTTGGTCAAGCACTTATTCTGATACTCATGTATATGATGGAGGCTATTTTATCGGTTCAAATGATTTTGAAACGGATTTGACCCAAAAATATAAAGTTATAAAAATTGCTCCGGAGTTGTATGAAGAGAAATCACAATGAAAACTAAGATAATATGCGTATTATGCTGTACGGTTGTGGCTTTTTTAGCTGCAACCGCTTGTGGCACATCGGACGGATCAACTGAAAAGGCTTCAAGTTCAAATGATGTTTCGTCTAATGAAACAATTTCTGTAATTGATTCCGAACTGGACAATAAGTTGCTTGAAAATGAGAAAAATGTTGCGGGAAACGGCTATATAATCATCAATGATGAAAATGATTATCCTGCATATGTTAAAGATATTCGTTTTTTTAATAATGATCACACAAAGACTTTGGATTTCTGGGGCAACCAAATTTCTGAAGGCAATATTTTAGGATATACTGATGCGCTTTCGCCTTATCGTGATGAAAACGGTAATATGGGTTATGTTGACTTAGACGGCAATATAGTCATTGAACCCAGGTTCGATAATGCATACTATTTTTGTAACGGAACAGCCGAGGTATCAGAAAATGGTGAGACATTTTATATTGATATTAATGGGGAAAAGACAAACAACACAAAATATCAAGGTTATAATGGTAATATAGATAACGACTCAATTTGTGGCGTTTTCACGGGTGATTATCTTGTGTATATTAACAATAACGATAACGGTGAAAAAACTTATGGATATGCTGATAAGAATGGAAATGTCACTAAATTTGAAAGTTGTAAATTGGGTTCGTTTTTATATGGATATGCGGCAGTTGTAGAATCAGATGGCTTTGGTGAAGTTCATATTATCGATGAAAACTTTAATACCGTTGCCGATTTTAAAGATGATGTATTGAAAAATGAGAATTCCGGTTTTGAAATTACATCAGATAATATAGCTTTTTTGAAAAATGAAATAGATTATATGTGTGGTTTTAATTATATACTGTCAGGGGGATATTTTGTATTTCAAGAATCAGTATATAATTCGGGAAAAATGAAAATAGTTAAAATCGCTCCGGAATTGTATGTAACCAAATAATATGTTCCTAAACAGTGAATCATATAATATTTAAATGGCAATCGCCGTACAGAGTTAAATCTGTGCGGCGATTTTTTTGAAATTTTTAATACGAGGTGATATAGTTTGGCTTTATCTCAAATAATCGTCACAAGCCGCTACCTGAAAAGCGGTACACAGAAAAGTAAAAACAAGCGCAGAAACTACACAAAGTACATTGCAACCCGTGAAACAGTTGAAGTTCGTGATCAAAACACTATTGACAGAAATGATAACGCTACAAAAAATCAGAAAGAGCTTATAGATGATCTGCTTTCAGATTTTCCCGAGGCAAAAAGATATTTAGAATACGAAGATTTCAAAGCGAACCCTACTGTAGAAAACGCATCTGAGCTTATCAGTACGATCATTGAACGTAACGCAGACATCATCGGAAACCGGCAGAATTTTGTCGGGTATATGGCTATGCGTCCGGGCGTTGAAAAGAGAGGTTCGCACGGCTTGTTTAACGAAAAGGACGAGCCAATAATTCTGAATCAAGCGGCAAATGAGATAGCTGAACATAAAGGCAATGTTTGGTCACACGTTGTTTCACTTCGCCGTGAAGATGCTGTAAGGCTTGGCTTTGATAATTCAGACGCCTGGCGTGAGCTTGTGAAAAGGCATATTTCAGATATTGCCAAAGCACAGAATATCCCACTTTGCAATTTGAAGTGGTACGCCGCTTACCACGATACTACTCATCATCCTCATATCCATTTGCTTGTTTATTCAACAAATCCAAAGCAAGGCTTTCTGACAAAGGCTGGAATAGATAAAGTGCGTTCGGTATTTGCAAACGATATTTTTCATGATGATCTGCAAAGCATTTATCAGGAACAGACAGTAAGCCGTGATGAATTGAAAGCGGTTTCCAAAAACGAATTTGAAAGCATTGTAAATATGATCGCAAGTAATGATCATACAGATCCACAGCTTGAAGAACTTATCAGAAAACTATATATCCAATTACAGAATGTGAAAGGCAAAAAAGTTTACGGCTATCTTCCAATGGAGATAAAGGAAACCGTCAATAAAATATTTTCAGAGCTTGCAAAAGATGAAAATATACAACAGCTCTATGAGAAATGGTGCGGTCTTGAACGTTTGAAATACAAGACGTATACCCAAAAGGAAACAGAACTTCCAAAACTAGCAGATAACAAAGTTTTTCAGCCGGTGCGGAATATGATAATTCGTACAGTACTTAATATGAAACCATTTGATGCAAATACTGAAATTGAAGGATTTGAACCAAATGATGAATACATTGATAACACACCTCAGGATATGTCACCTCTGTTTGATGAAGCAGAACCGTTGGCAGAGACAGAAACAGACGAATCGGCTGCGGCAATAAAATACTATATCAAATGGAACGATCAATACAAAAAAGCCTGTAAGCTTATCTATGGCAAAGACGCTAAGCTCAATGATTTTAAGGAAGCAGAACAGCTTTTGTTATCTGAATCACAGCGTGGAAATGTTTTGGCAGTTTACGATCTCGGAAAGCTTTATTCTACCGACAAGCTTGGCGAAAAAAGCGAAGAAATATCTATTGCAAAATACACACAGGCTTTGCAGGGCTTTTTGCAAATAGAACCAAACTCAAAGAAATTAAAGCCATATGTTCAGTATCGTATTGGCAAAATGTTTTGTTATGGTCTTGGTACGGAGCAGGATTATGAAAAAGCCTTTGAGTGGTTTGAAAGATCGGCAAAACAGAAAAACAAGTTTGCTCAGTTCAGCCTTGCAAACCTGTATTACTATGGCAGCGGAGTGAAGAAAGATCTGTCGCAGGCTTTTCTTTGGTATCAGAGATCATCCTCTCAGGGTCAGCCTTATGCGGCTTATTCTATCGCTCAAATGTACAGGTATGGAGAGTATGTCACCAAAGATAACGATACAGCACAGAGATATTACAAACAAGCTTTGTCGGGATTTTTGAAAATCGAAAGCGATGATATGGTGAACGACGATCTGTTTTACAAATTAGGGCAAATGTTTAAGATTGGACTTGGAACAGACTCAGACGTTACAAAAGCTATCGAATACTTCAGACGTTCAGCTGAAATGAATAACAAAAACGGCTTGTTTGAGTATGGCAAAGCACTTTTGATAGGTGAACACATTCCGCAAGATACAGATAGTGCAGTAAAATTGCTTGAGAAAGCTGTCAAACTTAAAAACAGCAATGCCAAGAGGTTTCTTGCGCTTGAATATATTTCAGGAGAGCATTTGGAACAGGACTTTGAAAAAGGAATAGCCTTGCTTACCGAGTGTGCTGACAGCGGAGATGTCATTGCTAGTTACAGACTAGGAAAAATTTATTTGCAGGGCGAGATAATGCCTCAAAATCTGGACAAAGCAGAAAGATATTTGCTCTTGGCGGAAGATAACGAGTATACGCAGTATGCTCTTGCTAAGCTGTATTTGCAGGAAGAAAAGTATGATATACAAAAAGCTGTAAATTATTTTGAGAATTGTGCTGCCAAAAATCATTGGGCAAGTTATCAGCTTGGCAGGATCTATCTTTTTGGTGCAGAAGGATTTACAAAAGATAAGGAACAAGCTATCGAATGGTTTACAAAGTCTGCAAACGATGGCAATGAGTATGCACGGGCTATGCTGGACAACATATCGAAGTTTGAGAATGTTCTGCTTGCGAATACGATTTTTAGTTTGTTTGTTAGTCTTAGTAGGTGTATAGAGGACGACTATGAGCAAAAGTACAAGTCGGTCAGGCAGACGGTGGACAGCAGGCTACGGAGGGCTATACAAAAGAAAAAACAGGATATGGGATTAAGAGCGGAAGGTGGAACTCCCACCCCCAAAATAGTACAATAGAAAAGCGTATTATGAGACCGGTCGCGGAAGCGGTCGATTTTATCTGCATATTAGCAGAACATTCAATTGTAAAGATAAAAACGTTATTCAGGCAGCCTATCACCTTGGTAGATATCGTTCATAAGCAAAAGGCCGTTTTCACTAATGTTCTCGCTTATCAGCTTATGCAAAGGTCAACTGGATAAACAGGCATTGCTCATTGACGTTCTTAATTAATATTATTTATCGCACGGCTGGCATAATGAGAGCAGAATAACCATAGCAGACCCACTTGCAGGCATAACTAAATATGAGTGCACACAATTTGAAAAAATGTTTGAGTCACACAGGAATAGGGGTGTTGTAAAATGACGACAGCAAATGTTCTAAAAATTTAAAATGCAAAAACAGATCGTTTAGCGAGAATGAAACAGACGTAAGTATTGCTTTGATCTTAAAATAATCGTGCAGTGTGGTTCTTTTGAGCAGTAAGTCATTTCTTCTGAATTTTGTTATCACGTTGGCTATTGTAAAAGTAAAAAGAAAAAATACCGAGATCAATATTATCAGTATAACGATAACAACATATCCTGTAATATCATTGATCAGTATCGTCATATTTGCTTGCCTGGATAGTGTATAATTCGCTGTATATTCCATTTCTTTTTAGTAGCATATCGTGAGTCCCTTGTTCCACAATTTTTCCTTTGCTTAAAACAAATATTTTGTCTGCCATGGTTATATTTGATAATCTGTGAGATATCATTATAGCACCGCTGTTTTTGAGAAGATTGTAGAAATCCTTAAAAATCCTGTATTCTGCCAATGGATCAAGTGATGCTGAAGGCTCATCGAGAAGCACAAGATCTGTCGTTCTATAAAACGCTCTTGCAAGCGAAAAACGCTGCCATTGACCTCCCGATAGTTCCTTGCCCTCACTATCAAAACGGTTGGTAAGCGAAGTGTCAAGACCCTTGTCCCATTCTTTTATTATATCGTCCGTCTGACTCATCTTGCACGCAAACTGTACACGCTCATCAGTCACCGGTGAATATATATCTGACAGTATTATATTTTCAAGTGCTGTCATACTGTATCTAGTTGCATTCTGAAACATAATGCTAAGTTTTTTTCTGTAATTAATTAAATCAAGGTTATTAAGGTCTATGCCATTTATCATTATCTTACCACTGTCAGGAGTATACAGCTTTAATATAAGACTCACGATAGTTGTTTTTCCGCTGCCATTCAGCCCGACAAACGCATTTTTTTCTCTTGCATCTATAACAAACGAGCAATCATCAAGTACGACCTTTTCATTACTTGGATATTTAAAGGTGACATTTTTGAATTCGATCGTATATATCCTGTCTATCATTATAGAGCCTGTTTCTTCCTTTTCAAGGCTCATCTCCGTAAACGAAAATACATCACCTATCTGCTGAGCTTGTATGCGAAAATATGAGATGTTATCCATTAGTTCGGAAAGTGCAGAGGTAAATTGTGCGATCACCTGAACATAATATACCATATCGCCTATGAGCAGCTTTTTGGCAAGTATTTTTCCAACAGAATATAGATAAATTATCGCTTCAATGATCGCAACAAACACGCCCGATGTCAGATCAAATAAAATGTTCTTGGTGTGATGACCTTTTTTGTATTTATAGAATTTCTGCCAGGCATTTCTCTTTTTTGTCATTAAAAGATCACAGATATCAAATATGAGTATCTCTTTTCGTGATTCACCGTAAAAAAGATCATTGATATATTCTTCGACTCGTGTGTACTCCGATTCGTGTTTACCTAGTTCGTATTCATTCTTATTTATCTTGTTGTTGAGTATGATAGTCGGCAACGTGAAAAGCACGACAGGAAATATGAGCAACCAGTTTAGACTTGTAAGAAGAACAAATGCTATTCCAAGTAAAACGACATTTTTTAGTAAGATGAAGCAAGTAGTTGTTATCATCCGAAATGAAAAAAGTACCCGGAATGAATTAGACAACGCATTGCCAAGTTTTGCATCATCAAAAAGGCTTATCTTGGCATCAGCTACCTGATTTACTAGAAGATCATCAAGATATTTGGTGATGCGATCTTCATAATAAAACTCTACTATCTTGTCCGCAACAAGAATTAGTTTGTTTACGAAAAGCAATATACCATATACTACGATAAGCCCGATAATGTCAAATAAAGTACCTACGCCACCATCCTGTATGTGGTTTATGACTTCACGCCATACAAAGATAGGTATATATGCTGACACCGCTGTTAAAAGCAGGAGCACGATCCTGGCTGCAAATAGCAGTCCACCAGCTCTTATGGCAATTTGCAGACTAATTTTAAAATTTTTCATCAGCAATTCCTTTCGTATATAGTTCTGCCTGTGCGGTGTAAAGTCTGGCATATTTGTCGCCGAGCCTCATTAGCTCACTATGGGTTCCGTCTTCAATGATACGGCCGTTTTCAAGATAGATTATCCTGTCAACATAATTTGCACAAGACATTCTGTGAGTGACTATGATGCCGCCTCTTGTCTCACACCATTTACCGAATGACTTAAATATGTTGTCTTCCGATATAGGATCGAGCGATGAAGATGGTTCATCAAGTATAAGGAATGACGAATCGCTGAAAAAAGCTCTTGAAATAGCTATCTTCTGCCATTGTCCACCTGAGAATACAACTCCCGAGTTGTCAAAACGTTTGCTTGTCGGTGTATCAAGTCCATTTTCCAAAGATTCAATAACATCTTTGAGATCGCAGGCATTTATTGCATTATCAAGCCTAGATTTGTCATTTTGTTTATCAAGATCAGCGAGAGCTATGTTTTCTCTCACAGTAAGTGCAAACTGCTCTGTATTCTGAAAGCATATACCAAAACGCCTGCGCAGTTTTGCAACGTCATATTCAGCCATATCTATGCCATTAAAAAGTATCCTACCATTGGTCGGACAGTAAATGCCAAGCAGAAGGTATATAAGCGTTGTCTTTCCTGCACCGTTTTCACCTAAAAGTGCTACCGTTTGACCGTCAGGTATACGGAGACTCAGATCATCAATCACTTTTTCGCCGTTTGGATATGAAAATGATACATTCTCAAATTCTATACTAAAATGCTTAGGAAGATCAAGCTCACCGCTGTTTTGAAACGTATTATCATCTGAAACAAACGAAATAAAGTCCATTATATGGGGCACAGAAACATTCATCTGAGCAACAATATTTGTAACAAAAGAGAAGAAACAGTTGCCACAGTTCTGAGCAATACCTATATAGACGGTCAGTGTACCAATAAGAATTGTTCCACTAAGGCACTGTCTTAGGGAATAAATAATGATAAAGACAAGTCCCAGGAGATTTACTATATCAGCAAATGCCATTATTACTGAATATTTAGCAAAGATCTTCCTTCTCTCGTGAGATATTTCATTCCAAAGATCTATGTATCTTGAAAGAAAAAAGTCCTTAAGCTTATATATCCTTACATCGCCTGCCCAGTATCTATTAGTAAGTATCGCTTTATAATAATCTTTCTTTCTATTCTGGGGAATGCTGTCAACGGAGTACCTGTCCATTTTCCCCGAATTTATTATATTTACTATAATAGACGGGACAAATGTTAAAAGGAAAACGACAGCTATAACAGGGTCATATGCCAAAAATGTTATAAGACACACAACAAAGGTGAAAAGCGAACCAAAGCTCTCAGCAAACCAAGTCGGAGCCATATATATAAGATTTCGGAATACATTTACAGATTCTATGATGTCTGCATTTTTAGGGTCATCCATATATGATGCATCCTTTTTACCGAGTTGCTTCATTATTAGTTCGTTTATAACGTTTTCGGACTTCTGACAGACTATTTCTCTGTAATTATATTTCAGACTGGCAAACAGATATGAAAACACCTTCAGTATAACACATACAGCTAACCAAGTAAAAACCGTACCTTTGCTATCACTAGTGAGATTTTGGAAAGTATTTAACAGCTTGCCTGTTGCAAGCAACTCAATAGTTGGCATAAGATATGTCAGGATCATTACAAACAAAAGCAAGATGTACGGAAACCCATTACTGTTAAAAGCTAGCTTCATCATATACAAATGACTTTTAAATATATCCGTTATTTTTTTCACTACTCTTACACCTCCTGCTCTCTTCGGAATTATGATTATTTGGTAAAGTGATTGATTCTCTCAGATCTTTCAAAATCACATTTGTTTCAAACTTATTAAATAATGAAAATCATTAACGCAATTGATAGTTAATATATTAATTAGGGACAAGGACCCTTAGTATTAGCCTGAGTAGCCATTCCACCCTGGCTACCACTCAGCTGCTGTGATTTGGCACCTTTGCCACAATAGCTATTACAGCTACAATATGATTCAACAACGAACCTTTTACGCACCTTCTTTGTAAGCTTCATATTTTATTCCCCCCTTTCATTTTAAGAATTTTTTTGAAAAAATCTATGTAAAGTCAATCACTTTCATTGTAATTGCTGCATAGCAAAGCAGTATAATATGCAGCGGCAAAACTGTTGCTATTAGGTGAAAATGTGACCTGGCTGTTATTGGCACGTATCATATGTTTTCCGTTTACCCTCCGATCAAAGCCTATATCATCTCGTCCTTCAGCCACACAGCATATCACCTCTTTAAAATCAGCTGGATATGTGATTTCTCCCGAATTGGATCTTGCCGCTACAAGAATGCATTTACTTGACGCCTTTTTCACTGCTTTGTGCAAGCGGCGTATATAATACTTGTAAACAGTACCTAAACTCATATGTATGATGTCAACATTAAGCCCTGCCGCAAAATCAATCGCTGCTATCAGTTTGAGTATATCACCATAATTATCAGTATCTTTTACAATTATATTATATATTTCTGTATTTGGAGCATATTTGCATATTATCTTTGCACAAAAATCAGAATGTGTATCGGTATCCGATATTTGATTATCATACTTTTCTACACCAAGCTGATCATTGATATAAAAACTGCCGCAAACATTTTTTTCAATTAGTTTCTTAGAAGTTATTGCATCATCAAGTAAAGCAACTTTATTCATTGATTTCTCCTCATTTTATATAGTTACTGATGTAATGCAAATATTAAAAATGTTACCTATCGTCAGTTCTGCATCAATAAATTGATTTAACTCAACGTTATATCTTTGTGAAAGTTCAAAAAGCAATACAAATAACTCTTCAGCTGATAAATTCTGCTTTATCAGATTTGGTTCGGTTTTATCAAGAGGCTTTTTGACTATCTCTTTAATCTCTTCAAAAAAAATATTCTTCATATTAATCCTACCATATATTTAAATTATTCAGTATACTATCTCTATTCTGCGTATCAAATTTAACATTTTTAAAATCGGCCGATTTGTAAAGATTTTCATACTCTTCATCTTGTGCTATAACAGATGCAAAATTATCTTTACTATTTGTCTTATAAATAACCTTATGTGAAAAGCCGAACGCTGTGGGAGTAAAATCAGTCATTCTATTTAGATTATCTGTCAATGAATCAATATCAGCGTTACGTATCAGATTTGCCGGAATATTATATATATAATAATCACAACCGACGGAACTTTTTAACAGGAAATGATTATAACCATATGTTAATTCTTTTTCAACTATAGACTCAATAGACAACAAAGGCTGTGAATCACTTATGATAATAATATCCGTTGTATCATCAAGCAGATTATTTATCCTTTTGTTTATCGTTGTAAAACTTAAATGTTTAGTATTTTTGTTAATATCGAGTATCTTAGAAAGATCGGCAAAGTCGAATAATTTGCCTTCTGCATAACTTGTAATATTAAGGGTTCTTATGCCTTTTTGTTCGCATATATGACTCAACATAAGATGTGTAGTAAACTGCTCACACGCTGGATCAAACCCGTTAATATATACCATCGGAACAGAACTCAATTTATTGTTTTCAATTATATCAGACTGTAAATTGAGCTTTTCAGCGTGGTTTTCAAAAATAACACCGTTTTTATCTGCCAAAACGGCAAGTTTATCAATGTGGTCAGCAGTCATTTCACAAAGATTAACCACGTCTATTTTTTTTGATATGTATAAAGCTATTCTATTGAAAATGTATTCTTCATCAACAAAATCTGTCGGCAAAATTATGCACTTTTTGTCAAAAGAATTAAAAATATACTCACTATGAGAGAATATATTGATTCCATTAAAACATTTTTCATCTAGCGAATTGACAAAGAAATCACACGAAAGAATAACAGTAATATTATCCTCTGGCAAAGCATTTATTTCTGCTGCCAGAGTTTTATTATAATGGTTAAAAAAATCTATAATCGTATCCATAATTACTCCCGTCTAATTAATCAATCACCAACAACACTTAGAAATTGATCGTTCCAAATCATATCAAAGCTTATGAGAAATGATGACGTGTTTTTTTAGGTTTTCAATTAATTCGCTCTTTTGCTGCTCACAAAGTTTTAGCTTATGCTTAATACTTAGTGAATTAATGTTGTCTATTCTAGCTGCACATATTCTACAACTACGTATCGCAAAACACTTTTTGCAACTATCTTCTGTGAGTTTTCCAATATTAAGTAAATTTGAAACTCGATCTATATCAAATCCTGCATAGATGTTTCCTATATTCAACACACTGCTTTTTTCCGAGCAACGTTCACAAGGCTTCAAATCACCCATAACAGTAACCATAAGGCGTGATGCACCGGGTATACATGGTCCTCCATGATGAATAGTATCTGGGAGAGATTGATACTTATCAAAATTGTCCTCGATTTCTTCAAATGATTCATCATAAATTTCCCTAGATGAGTAATATCTCAAATACTTATCGAGTGTATTCTTTTTCATGCTATATACAAATTCTTCAGAATTAGGCATATTGTCAGATAATAAACTATCATCAATATAACTATACTTTACAATTATACCATTTGAAGTGAATAGCTCATTTTCAAAAAAGCTATAGTATTCTTCAATGTTTTCTTCCCGGTCAACAACAGCATTGATATTGACCTTTTTTGATACATCAGTAACGCTTTCACATAATAGTTCGATTGCCGCAAACACCTTATCAAACGTACCTTCCCCATTTATTGCAAATCTTCGATTTTTGTTATGCAGTTCCTTTGGACCATCAAGACTTATAGTAAGGAATATATTATACTTATTTAAAAGATCAATTACCTTTTGGTTTAGCAACGTTGCATTTGTAGTTATAAAGTATCTGATTGTTTTGCCAGCCATCTTTTCTTCACAGTATTCAATACATTTGGTTATCAAATCCAGTTCGAGAAAAGGTTCTCCACCATAGAATCCTATTTCAACAATCCTGCTCATGCCGCTGTGACTGATAAAGAAATCTATGCTTTTCTTTGCAGTTTCCCAAGTCATAGAAAGATTGCTGTGGCTGCGATTTAGATAGCTGTCACCAGCATATCCACAATAACGGCATTTAAAATTACAAGATTGTGTGACCTGAAGTGTCAATTTGCCGAGATTGTTGGCCAATATACTTCTTAATATAGGAGTTTCTGTATGTTCGATAGTACATGGGTACTTATCAATTAAGAATCCTTGCTCTATAAGGGTTTTAACTTCGTTTTTTACAGTATCATCAACATCATCTGATACTACATTATTCGAGTGCATTAAATAATCGTAAAGCTCTTTACTTATTTTAATAACATCATTGGTGTTTACTTCATACACATAGTATTTATTACATAGTTTAAATGTTTTTACAAACGGTTTAAACAACATTTTTATATAACCCCTTTATAAATTAAATCTCCATCGGATCAAGTTTGCCTGTTGCAGAGTTAGCATTAAGAGGCGATTCTGAGAATTGAATAAATAATTCACAGTTCTTAATAATTGAATCCACTTTGTGCCTGATTTCATCACTTATGGTTTTATGCCAGTTCTTATAGTTTTCTCTGCAATAAAGCATAATGGTTGGATGCTTTCCAAATAACACCTTATACTGGAGAATTGGATGATCAAACATAGCGTCAACGTTATCAATAACATTACTTAGCAAATAGTATGTTATTCCTGATTTTTTGTCAAGATACTCTAATCTCGTTGACTTACCTAATATTTTATCAATTATAAGACCGTTTGTTCCACAATCACATTTTTCGCAATTTGAAACTTTTACTTTGTCTCCTATTTTATATCGTATGATAGGGAACGCTTCATTCACAAGATTTGTTAGAATGATATTGTCATCCTCATCGACATCAATATGTACATTTTCGTTTAATACATGCATTTTCCCACATGGGCAAGTGTAAGCAATACCATTGACTTCTTTTGCACCATACATAACAGCAATTTTTGCATTGTTAAAAAATTCGCCCATGTTATTACGAATGCCCTCTGATACCATTTCTCCAAATAGCTCAACATATTTTACGGATGGAGGTGGCATAAAGTCTTTAGCCTTGCAATACTCCACAAACTTCAGTCCTATAGTAGGTGCCATCATGAACCATGTTGGCCGAAATTTGATTATCTCATTATAGTATTCCTCAAGATCATCTTCATTGAAGTTTACTGCAGAGAAACTCAGCTGTGCGTGGGATCTTATTATCCTTCTATTGTCAAAATGCAACGCCGAGCGTCCGATGTTTGTTCTGGTGTGAAAAGTACACATTTTATCCGAAGGCTTGATGCCATACCATTCATGCCTTTTTTCCCAAAGGTAATAATTTGATTTTATCCAATCACTGTGTTTCCAGTACACAGTAACATTTTCACCGGTGCTGCCAGATGTTCGCTCAGTAATAAGATCTTTCCTATTAAGATATTTATAATCGTAAGACAGAATATCAGAAACATTATTTATTAAATCTAATCTTGATACGCAGTCTACAGTTTTGAATTCTTCTAAAGATATTTCATCAATATTTTTTTCGAATATAGGTCTTAACTTTTCCTTGTAAAAATCGCTATTATTATAAGCGTATTTTATTATATCAAATAGTTTTTCATTCATCAAAGCGCCTCATTTGTGTTTTTTATTGAAACTTCTAATGCATTACAAATATTCTCAACAGAACTAAGCATATCCATACTTAAATATTCATCAGGAAAACTGATACCAAGTTCACTCTCAATCTCCATAATTATATTAATAAATGACAATGAATCAATAGCATAATCATCATAAATATTATTGCTATTGATAATCTCGTCATCACCCACAACGTCATAACAGTTATTTTTTATGATTTGTATTATTATCTCTTTCATAATTATATCTTCTCAATTCTTTGTAAAAATTCTTGCAAAAATTTCTTCTTTATTTCATTACGATCCATTTTTTTAGTTAAGGTCATTGGCATAGATTTTATATTTTTAAAAAAACACGGAATTTCATAATTTAAAGAACTTTCCGACAATTTTCGCCTTATTTCTAACGATGATACTTCGTTCCCGGTATAAACACAGCATAGTACATCATTTTTATTTACAGATGCCTTAAATACGCATGAACTATCTATTCCCTCAATACTGTTTATCCTGTCTTCAATAGTTGTGGGAATGATATTGTGAGAATTTATCACTATTACATCTGACATCCTGTCTATTATGTACAGATATCCATCTTCATCCGTATATCCAATATCTCCAGTATTCAGCCAATTTTTATAAACTGATTCTTTACTTGAACTGTTTAGATATCCCTTCATCATCGACGGCGACTTAACACTCACAATGCCAATATCTAATGGGGCTTTTTTATTACCTTTGGCATCAGTAATTATCACTTTTACGTTGCTTATTGGCTTTCCTACTGAATTATTTTTTTCATTTCCTCTTTGTGCAGAAACTCTTGGGCCTGCTTCGGTAAGCCCATAAACATTTAATATTTCCGTATTTCCAAAAGTATGTCTTGCATCAAGCCAAAGATCATCATACAAGCGCGAGCCGCTGACATATATTTTCTTTAAAGAGTTCAAATTATAGCAGTTCTTCTTTTGATCCTCAGTAATAAGCTTTAAAAGATATGGATTAAGACAAACGAATGTACAGTTATATTGACTCAAGTTTTTAAGTATAACTCTCGGAGGTACAGTTGGTTTTGCTAAAACTATCCTGTTTTTGACTTTCAAAGAAACCAATATCTCGCCTACAAATGTAGATGAATGTGAAAACGGTTTTGCTATATAGAGCGTATCATTTTTATTGATCCCCATATATTCAATTATCGCATCTGCATTGATATTGATAGCTTTATGTGTAAGTATGATCCCTTTAGAGATACCCGTCGTTCCAGAACTAAAAATCACAACCGCTTCATTATCGGTATAATTGGTTTTGTATCCTAAAGATTCTATGCACACTTCTGTAAAACCAGTGGTTCCGATATATGATTGAAACGATATTTCACTATCATTGCTTTTATAATACAGTTTTTTTTGATATATACTGTCATCGATAAAACAAAGTTCTGTTTTTGTCATTCTCATAATTTCAAACTGCATCGGTACAGGCATTAATGGATCAATCAGTACCACAGAATTACCAGCGTTCCAGATTTCCGTTACTTTTTTTATTAAATTTATAGAGTTATACCCGATAATTCCTATTCTTGACATCTCATCATCTACCTTGCTTTACTGCAGCTAAAATTTGCTGCATAAAATTCTTATCTTCTTGTGCTAGAAATAACAGTTTGTTTTTTATTTTTTCAATTTGTATCTGATTCGTTTTGCTAATTCTGCTTTTAATATACAAGTTTCTAAGAGCCAAAAACTTATGCAAAAAATCACCATAACTTTTTATGAGGTCATCGTACTTACCCTTTTCAAGTACATAATTAAGTCGTTTATACATAAGGTACTTATGCTCATAAATTAAGTGAAAGTCTCTTAGCATACCGAAATCAATATCATTTAACTTTTCAATCAATGTTTTATAGACATTTAATCCATATGTTGACCTGTTATCAATAAGATTTATGATCGTATGCTCACTTTTAAGATAGTTTTCAATCTGAAAGACAATATTTTTACGATCCAGTTTATTGTAAACACAGTTATTATATTTCATAAATGTTATATCTCTTAAATAAGAAAAAACATCGCTCTGATCATTATCATTCTTATTTCCAGTTGAAGAGTTTTTTGACGAAAAAAATGCTTTTGCAGTATTCTCAAAGGAAACAACTTTTTTTATAAATTTACCATTGTCAAAATTATCGTATATAGTAAAACTTTTATCAAGTGTGTTATAACCAGTTATAATAGCACTATGTGCAAAGTGATCACCATGGTAATTATCATTGATATAATACCAATCAAGGAAAAGATAACAATAATAATCATTATCAATTGCATTTATTATTGTCTTAATATAATCATCGTCATTGCCCTTAAAATTTAAAATGTAGCTTTGAATAAATGGACAATCCTGAAGTATATTTAAATGATCTTCAAACACTGGCATTTGCCAATCTTCGTGATACATTATTTGTATAAAATTACTATAGATCCACGGCATATCTTTCTCTTGCACAATGGAAAAAAGAAATCCATAGATAGTGTAGCAATATATTTCAGGCTTGTTCATCGGTAATTGGCTATCTGTGATATTATTCATAATTCCAAAATCGCCTTCTTAACTATGATTATTATTTGACCAGTTTCTTATTATCTCTTCGTCAGATTTTTCTTTTTTAGGATCTTCAGAATAACAAAAACTTAATGTCCAATCATCTTTAAGCTTTTCATATAGTGTAAATCTTAAAAGTCTCGTCTTATTATCGTTAAACGGACTTCTTTGTCCATTTGTCCCATTTTCTTTTTGGGGATTTCTTCTAACCTTATAGCAATATATCTTGTTTGCATTCTCCGCATCATCATGGCTTAGTGATGCAACCATTGCTGTTCTCTGAGAATCATTTATATTCATCGGAACTTGCTTAGGCACAAATGCCCCTAAATGCCTATAGAACGTTCTTAATCTATCACCTATGTTTTCTCCATACTCTATCCCAAAAAATTCACGGATTTTTTTTGCCTCACCTAATAATCCCCCAGCATTTGCCTCTGTTAATAAGTGCTGGCTAATATCATTTGCACGAAGGAAATCAATTTTCAGCAAACCAAATTCTTGCTTGGTTTCATTAGGTTGGTATAAGATAACTAATGCTATGTACTCGCTATTTTCATAATTGAAGCAGAAACTGCTTATTACCCAACCTTTATTCTGCATATCCGCTTTAAGAGACTTTAAATTTTCTAGTGCAGCCATTTTTATCGCTCCTTTTGTTAAGGGGCTGTTCCCCAAATCTTTTTATAACAGTCATAACAAAGGATTTTCCCTCTTGGATCCTTAAAGCCCTGGCAGGGAGTTTTGCAACAACTGCAAACAGTTTCACCGTTTTTTCTTAATATTATTAAGTCAATTAATTTTTTCATGACAATATCCTCCCATCACTTATCTCAATAATTCTATCGCACTGCTCCGCAACATTTAGGTCGTGGGTAACGATAACGACCGTTCTGCCCTGACCATTGAGAGATTTAAACAACTTCATGATCTCAGCTGAAGTCTTGGTATCAAGAGCTCCCGTAGGTTCATCGGCAAGTATCATGCTTGGTTCGTTGACGATAGCACGAGCGATCGCCACACGCTGTTTCTGTCCGCCTGAAAGCTTGTTGCACGGCTTATTTGCAAACTCCTCAACGCCCACCGCCTTTAGTGCGGCAAGAGCCCTGCCCTTTTTATCCGTGATTTTATGCTTAGAAAAACTCAGCGGTATCATCACGTTTTCTATCGCTGTGAAGTCCTCGACCAATGCAAAATCCTGCATTACCATGCCTATCTTTTCATTTCGTATCTTTGCATACTGCCGCTCGGAAAGATTCTTTACTAGCGTGCCGTCAATCGAATATTCGCCGTACTGATAATTGTCTATACAGGCGAGTATATGCAGAAGCGTTGATTTTCCTGCGCCCGATTTGCCGATTATCGCTACCATTTCACCGTCGGCTATATTGCAGGAAACGCCGTGCAGAGCCTCATATTCATTCGATCCCTTTGGATTATATATCTTCACTATGTTATCTATGGTTATCATCTGCTACTCCTTCTTCAAAATGTCCTTAGGCTGGTTTCTGTGCATTACGGTCATCGGAACAATGGCAGAAAGGCAAAGAAAGATGATCAATATTATATGTATTGCCGCTGCTTCATACAAGCCGAAATGTATCACTGTTTGTGTTTTGTGAGTGAGAAAAACTAATGCACACAGACTTAATACTCCTGAGAAAATACAAACGATCAGTGAATAGACTGCAGAGATCAACAAGCAATCTTTCCGCCTTGCACCGCAGATATAGAATACTGCATAAGCTCGCAGTTGACCATTCACGGATATGCTTACCACCGAGACTGTGGTTATCAGGGTCAGTATGAAAATACACAAGGCTATTGGCAGAAGCACATAAAGCTGCTCCTTTATATACTCAAAGCTGCCGCTGCGAATCTCTTCAAGCGGTTTTGTATACATCGGTGCAAGCTCGGTTTGCAATACATTGAGGATCTCAGCCTTATCGCCCGAGTTTAAACCGCTGCATAAAACAAAGCCCATTCCATAAACGGCTATGCTGCCTTTCAGCTCGCTGTACTCAAGTTCATTCTTCACAAGATATATTCCCCACCTGTCTGTTTCGACCTGAGTATTATATGTATAATACATATCAAAGAAATTGTTTCGGTTCGGCAGGTCTGTTTGCGAAAACGCCGGATACCCCACAGTGTACTGCTTGTTTTTCACGACACCGCAAACCATAGCTTTCTCAGTATTTCCGTCAATATCGGATATATCGAATATGTCTCCTGTTGTAAGTCCAAATGGATTATCCGGAGTTACAACAGCGTGGATATACCCATTATCAGGTATCTCGCTTAGCCACGCTCCGCTTTGCATTTGCGGAGTATAGGCATTTATCCATTTATCGCTGTATACTATCGTATCTGGAATATTTTTTTCGGCAGGATCCTGACCGTTCACATAAAGCTGTGCGGAATATGTGAATTCACATTCTGCACCTTTGAGCGAATCAACAACATAATCCTCCGACAACGGCAAGTCAAAATTACATAAATAGCCCTCAGATGAAAACTCCTCTGCAAAGGGTTTGTAATATTCAGTTCTTGATTCTATCATACTCACCAGCATACAGATCATTGTCAATACCGCAGTAAGCTGTATAACGATAAGTGTATTCATAAATGGATTTTTTCTTAGCTGTCTGAAAGCTGATTTAAGTATCATCACACTTCACCTGCTTTCAATTCTCTTATAGAATGCTTCCCAATATATGAGCATATCATTATCAGCAAAACTATAAAACTTGAAACGGCATAAATGCCAAATATCGCTAAATACAGAACAGGACTGTAGGCGTAGGAGATGTACTCAAAAATATCCGACAGGCGCGGCAATACTATTTTAGCAAATGCAAGCTCTGTTAAAGCGAAAAGCGGCAGCCCCACAAGCATACATTCGCACAGATACATTCTGACTACCTTTCCCTTTGTGCAGCCGCAAATTCTGAAAATGGTCAGTGTCTTGATACGCTTTTGCAGTATGAATCTGTAAAGCACAGCAAAATTAAGCGACGCCAGTACAGATATGATCACAGAGACAATAAGTATAGTCCGATAGTAAAAAAGCTCGGTGGCAGGAGAAATATCCATATCGGGAATCTCCGCATTATTTCCCATATTCGTCTTAACAGCGTTCACGATATCGTCATACTGCGAGCGTGAAATGTCGGTATTAAACTCGATCAAAACGCACCAGTTGCTATTTCTGAGCCTTAGCGGAGTATCATTATAAAAAGCCGTAATTGGTGCAGTCATTGCTCCGTCCTTATATGTATCGTCTATTATTTCAAAACGCTCACCGCCGATCTCAACGTATTCAGAATCACCTATATTCTTACCTGACCATTCTTCGCCTATATCCGCAACAATGATTGAAAGATTTTCCGCATCCTCTGTTCTCAGCTTTGGATTTATCACAGCTATTTTTCTAAAGGAATCATATTCGCTATCGGTAAAGACGGCACCCTCTCCGACAGGCAGAAACCTTCCTTTATCAATCGTAAAATAAAAATGAAACACGTTTTTATCAATAGCGGATGTCGGCACGATCGCATCGCAGTCGATGGTTTTAATATTGTCTAAGGTATCATCGGAAAGAGACTTCAATGTGTCGATAAGCATTTTTGTAGTGACAGAGGTCTTTTCAGGGCCGCTGTATGAGGTAGGATATATAACAAGCTCTCTTTGTGCGCTCTCGCCATCTTCTATCACTACGTTATAGTTTTGGTAAATGCCATAGGAGAAGCAGATAACAAATGCTGATACGATTATGTTTATAATTATCAGAAAGCTTATAAACCTATATGATATCAGATTATGATAAAGTATCTTTAAAACACTCATATATCTGCATCTCCTTCATGAGTATCAATAGTAGATAAATTTGTCTAAATAGCTTAAGGTACCATCAGAATATGATGTAGATTTTCTTAAGATAGATCGATGATATGAACGATATACATTAGATGCTCCAACATTGGCATAGCAATCTCTATAAGCGTTGTTCGCAGTAACGCCACTTGGAGAATTACTTGCAAGCTGTGAGTTTGATGTTGAATAAACTATTGAGCTTACAATGTGGAATTTACTACTGCCGGAACAATTTGTTCCCTTGCTATAGGTAACATAGTAATTGGTAGTCGTTTCATTCCCAGCATAGTAAAGCTTATTATAGCTGTCTGAAGTATTGTAAGCACTTGCTCCTATAGCTGACATTGACACCATCATCACAACAGCTGCACTCATAGCTGCAATTCTCTTCTTAAGTTTCATATTGAAAAACCTCCTTGAATTTTTCATTGCGTTCATTATAAAACAGACGAATATTCCTGGCTTAAAGTCTGTATTATTAAAACCAACTTAAAGCAAAGTAAGAAACAATTTCTATACTTGGTTGCATGAAATATTATGGTACTGTAATACTAACAAAACACTGAAATCAATTTTCTTCTTGCATAAAGCAATACTACCGTAGGCAGTAATAGTCTCATATGCAAATCTTTTGATGCTTACCTCTTGTAGATATTCTTGGGTTCTTTAGTCTGATATCCGCCAAAGAATGAAGCAGCTCCGCAAGCAAGTATAGCTGTATGTCTTGTAAGCATCTTAATTACCTTGGCAAGATACTTTTTAAACTCTTCCACATATATCACCTCTTTTCCCTTTGATTATTGCAGCCAACATTAGTATGGCTATTAAAAAGCTTGTAAAAATAATCATTGTGCCAATATGACTTTCAATGAGAATAATTCCAAAACAATTAATTGCTAAAGTTATTATTAAACCTTTTATTTTAAGCTCTATTCTTTTAGACTTTTGAATAGGTTTATTTTTGTTTTCTATAGGACCTAAAAATAAAACTGTCACTTCTGTAAAACATATCAACACTATTATTACTGGCAAAGTGAGTTTATTCGATGTTATAACGTTTACAAAGACCGTTATAATAAAAGTTACACACATTAATAAGTTACACCTGAAATACGTATCCGCATGATAGCCTCCGGTAAAAGACCTGATAAGTATGAACAACGTAAGAAAGACAACACTTTCCAATACATGATGAATAAGAAAGCCTAAAATTACTACTAGAAAAATATTAAGAAAAGATGAAATGCTTATTTCTATTCCATATTTATAGAATTCTTGTACATCCTTCTCATCACTAATAACATTCTGTTCAGTAATAAATTTTAAAATCTTAGACACTAAATAATTCATCTTATCCACCCTCTTTGTTGCATTTTATAATATAAGATGATCTATGTCAAGCGTTTTGGCATAACATGCAGTTTTACGACACAAAAAAACGGCTCGAGAAATATTCCCGAGCCGTTTTTTGTTGTTTATGTTTTTAATATGACGGAACAGCAGAAAGTATTGTCTATTTCATAAAAGTCACAGCGACCGTTGTATTTGTTAGCTATATCACGTATGATCGATGTTCCCAATCCGTGACTGTTTTTATCTGCTTTTGTGGTTTTTAATTGGGGATTGCACTCCATCACAGAGTGTGAAACGGAATTCTTTACAAGAAAAGTATATATATTATTTTCACTGCTTATTTGAAGATATATATAACGTTTGCCATTATTTTGGATCTCTTGGCAAGCGGCAATTGCATTTTCTAAAATATTGCTGAGAAGATCACATAGGTCTGTTTCATCAATACCACTAAAATCCGCTACAGTTATACACGATACTTTAATTCCCAGCGAATAAGCGGTTGTTAGCTTGGAATTAATTATGGCATTGGCAACGGCATTATTAGTCTGAACAAAGGTTTCGATTTGTGCAATGACTTTGCTTGATTTTTCTATGAATATCATTGCCTCATCATTATGACCGTTTGCCAGCAATCCATATACGGTTGAAAGTTTGTCCTTTATATCGTGTCTTATTTTTCTAATAGATTCATACTGTGAATTTGCATTACCAATAAACTGTTCAAGATATTGTTCCTTTACTTCTATAATTTTCATTTCATTTATTCTCTTGTTTTTTTCATATAGCGAGTGAATTACATAGAACATCACAAAATTAAGTATCAAAAGAACAACGTTTGCCAAATTAATAATTATCCTTTGTTCTTCGTTCATTGACAAAGACAATACATGCAGCAAAGAAGATAAAATATATGTAGCAATTAATAGAGTTATTATAGGAAGCCAATCTGAAAAGGCATATTCATCAGCGTATTTGAACACAGTAAGGGTAAGACGCAGTGCGATATAAATGGATATCTGTATCACTATTACGCATATGAATCGTTTCACACTTTCATCTGTGATCATCTGTTCTACAGAAATTTCAAAAACAGACGAAATAAAATTAAGCTCAACAACAGTAATAATAAGAACAATCAAAAAAGAAAAAAAAGAAACAAATATTTTTTTTATGATCTTTTCTTTGAACGCTATAGAAGCGTACAAGAATACTATTACTATGTAAATATAACTATAAAAGCCTTCAAATAGCGTTATACTATTTAAAAAAGTTAATGCCGTGCCAAGAATTATTCCAAAAACACCACTCATCATTTTGACTGATTTTTTTGCACTTGGCTGAAAAAACCTATAAATAAACCAGATTTGTACAAATGCCTGATAAAAATTAACGGCGATCTCAAAAGAGTTCCAAAACAAGTTTTTCATTTTGTTCTCCTTAAATATTCCGTTAGTTTTTCATCAACCTGTTTTTTATAGTTTTTACTCATGTTTAACCTGAAACCTTGTTTAAAGATAATCTCGTCCATTTTCTTGTCAATATTAAAGATGTGTCGCAAATTAACAATATAACTTTTATGTATTTTTACAAAATCAAACGATGAAAAATACTCCTCCGCTTCACTCAAATTACCTCTGATCTTTATTGGGTCTCTCCCCTCGGAATAGTATAATATGTAATGCTTACAGCTTTGAATATAGTAAATATCCTTTATCATGAGTGCAACTCTGCCGATCTCTTTGTTTTCAAGAACAATAGTTGTATTTTGTTTCATTTCATTAAAAAGTTGATTTACCACGTTATGAAGCTTTTCCACAAAAAAATAATCATTGCTTTTGGGTATAAAATTCAATGGTCGAAAATAAAGACTATCATAAACCAAGTCGGGATGGCTTGTAACAAAAATAATATAGCAATTATTTGAATTGGAAAGCTCTGATGCAAGCTGGAATCCGTCCAATTCCGGCATATCAATATCTAAAAATACAATATCAAATGGTTTTATACTATGATGATAAAAAAACAATTCACTTGAGGTGTAACTTTCAATTTCAAATTTTACCGTTGTATGGGTTGCAAACTCTCGTTTGACTACTTTTGTCATATAATTAATAAAAGCTTTATTATCATCACAAATTGCTATTCTTATCATACAAATGTCTCCTTCTTATTTTTATCCAGGTTCAAAACGATTGTATCGCAAATACAAATTTGCGTCACAACGCGACAAATTATTATAAATAATACAAAAATATGACGTGTTAATATATTTATACTATACTTGTAAGAGGAAGATTATTAGGAGGTGCTTTCAATCATGAAAAAGCCAAACAAAACTTTAGATGTGTTTAGCGAAAATCAAAAGCAAATGATCGCTAAAACATTAATTAATCTTCGAGAAGTCAATTTTTTGACTCAGACAGATATTGCACATCATCTGCACCTCTCATCCAGCACGATTTCACACTATGAGAAAGGAATAACCGTTCCACCAACCGAAATTATTTTTCGTCTAGCTGAGTTCTATGATGTTACTACAGATTATATCCTAGGTAGATGTGCAAGCAAGACAAATCTTAATGACACATATGCCCTAAAGCTTACAAATAAAATGACTATAGGTGATGCCGTCGAAATAATGACAAAAATGAATGATGCCGAACGTGAGCGTTTAGCATATTTTATAGAAGTTATAGGAAAGTCAAAAAAATAATTTAATTTAGAACTCTGAATTTTTATCAGGGTTCTTTTTTTATTTTACCATAATAAAACAACAAGGTCAAGCATATTATATTAGTTTTCTGTTCTTTAAATTTCGTGCTAAACATCTTCACCTTATGCCATTTTTGTTGACATTCATACAAGAGAGCATATAATATATATAAGTTAATTGATTGATTGTTTATTTACTAGGAGGAGATGCGATGGCTATTAGAGCATGGAGACCAGTCAATGAAATTAAGAAAAATCAGGATCAGAATCAGGATCAGTATCTATATCATTATACTACAATGGAAAAAGCATATAGCATTCTTTGTTCGAATGAACTGTGGTTCTCTGAGCTTACTTCGACAAATGACATTTTTGAACAAAAAGTAAAGATCTCTTTTAATGACGTAAAGAAACCACACAATGGAACGGATGCGTACCAAACGATAATTGCTAAAATAAAAGAAGTACGAAAATTCATGGACAAATCCAGGGAAAAAATAAAATTACTGTGTTTTTCCAGAGATTTAGAATTCAGTGATGAACAAAAAGAAGCTTATAACAGACTTCAAGCGTCGATGCCACATGATTATAGTGCTATCAACGTTATAGGACGCGGTTTTTCTTTGCCGAGAATGTGGGCTCAGTATGCGTCAAATAACAAAGGAGTCTGCTTTATTTTTAACAAAGACGAAATAATAAACAAGGTCAAGCGTTTAAATCATTCCTATATGTCAGCAAATGTTGAATATCACCCATTGTATAGACCTTATTTAATGCCAGTAGAAGAATTCGATTATATATATAACCTTATAACTACGCAATATGATGATGCAATTAAAACTATGTTGAACGAAGAGTGTCAATATCTAAGGTATGACTTATTTAGTAAACTATCTGATTGGAGCAGCGAAAACGAGTTTAGAATCATTCTTACTAATAATACAGGAGAAGGAACAGTAAAACTAAAGGATATTAGAAAAGCAATAGAAGGTATAGTCTTTGGAGCAAATACGGATGATGCTAATGCAACAATTATTAAGCTCCTTGGCGAGAAATATGGACTAGACGTTAGAAGAATAATTTATGATGACATCATTACAAGGATTGTTTAATAAATATGAAAGGATATGAGATAATGAATAATTTGCCATATGTCAAATATCAAAAAATCTATTTGAAAGAATATAGTGACGACACCTTAACACGTTGCATTTTATGGAATAAAGAAAAATCGGATTTAGGACAAGAATTTTATGATAGTATTTCTAAAATACAAAACACCTTAAATCTGACAATCCAGAATCTAAATTTAAAAGTCGATAGAAATATTCCATATATGACCGTTAACTGCTTTAATTATATAACAAATGGAACGCGGATAGTTGTCAGGGATAAAGTAGAGTTTAACGATGAAAATATACTTCTGACCGTAGATAGTATGATGGATCATTTTACTAACATCAGTCATAATGTTGATTGTTTTCAAGCGGCAGGAAGGGCATTAATAGAAAGAACAAGCGATTACAATAATACCAAACATTTTGATGTTACTATTCTATTTGACAAGATGATCAGAGAATTAACAATCATTGATATTTTGCTCGATATAGCTTATTTTAATTCCTATTCATTTTTGAGAGATATGTCCTTGAGCGAGAAAAGAGCCTTTAGTAGACAGAAATCCGAGTTTTTTAAGAGTGAAGGACTACCCACCGTTTTTGATGAAACTCGTTCCGATGATCTTGATTATTATTCTATAGCCTTTTCGTGTCACAAGCCTAATATTTCTGATATGGAACATTACGAATATGAAATCGACATAGATAAATACATATCAATATGGGATAGGTTCATAAAAAAGTATTATGGTGATAAGACACATAAGGAAATCAGCGTACAGAAACAGATAATGCACAGGCGTAATAATCACTTACCTAATAATTATTATTTAGAATTTAATGATTTGCAGCCAGGTGTATATTACATTCTCAGGACAGAAGAAAAAAATATACCACCAAAGTATTTAAGAAGAGTTATGTCTCTCTTCGGTATTAAGAAGACGTCCGATATGTCAGTTGGATATTTAAAAAGAATAGAATCAAAAGATTTTGATCAATATACTGAATTGTACGATTTTGCAGGTGTTTCTGTTTTTAAAATCGTAGTTCAGTAAAGAACACAAAACATGACTGACAAACTCAGATTCGGTCAGTTCATATCCGAGAAACGAATACAACACTCTATGACCAAGCAAGAACTCGCAAGACAGATTGGGATATCTACAGCATATCTCAGTCAACTTGAAAGCGGAGCAAGAAGTAATCCGACTATTGAAGTGCTTGACCGAATGATTAATAAATTGCACTTGGACGAAGCGGAAACACATAAAATATATGATCTCTATGCAGCCTCAAATGATACAATTAGTCCGGACATTATTACATATCTAAAGAGCAATAATATTGTAACAAAAGCGATTCGTAAAGCACAGGAGAATAGTGCAACAGAAAAAGATTGGCTTGATTTCATAGACCAACTTCAAAAATGAACAAATAAATTTGCGGTTTATGCCGCAAATTTATTTAGCATCAGTTTAGCTTACCAGCTAAACGTCGGAGGATTGATAGATTGACAATAGATAATATACATCATATACGCTGCCCAATATGTGGTGGCAGACTTTTTGATGTAATACCAGGAAAAGACGAGAATAGTTATTTCGGTACAAACTTTGCAGTTATGATCAAGTGTTGGAAATGCCGAGAAACAATAACGTTAGAACCATTAAATAATATTAATTACTTAGTACAAGCATCACACGTTTGTTTAAAATCGGAGTAGAAGCCTGACAAGTAGCTTTTAAAGCTAATGTCGGTTTCTATTTTTTTTGTTAACTCCATTTTTGCTTTAAGAGCAGAAATGGAGTTTTTTATGCCCATTTTTAAATACTGGCAGCAATACATAGCCAAATATCCATAGCCTCCGTTTTGATTCAGAACAAAAAAATCAAAACGGAGGAATAAAAAATGAGCAAAAACATAGTAAGTGTTTATGACACCATAACCAAAAGATACGTTGAAATTGAAGTAAGCGAAAAGATCCGCACATATTACAATAGAACCCAATGGAATATAGATGACAACAATAAATCGTTCTATAAGCACGAGATCCAGTTCTCTGCGTTGAAAGGAAACATTAACGGAGAACTTGAAAACTTTCAGGAGTTCCGAACAGAAAATGACGACGTCGAAAGAAGAGTGATACAAAATATTAAATGCGAAAAGCTGTATAGCTGTCTGAATGAACTCACTGAGGATGAACGAAGGTTGATCTTTGCAATATATTTTGAAAATAAAACGGAAAACGAGGTCGCTTGTTTTCTACATACCACTCAGCAAAACATTAACCAAAAGAAACGTAGGATTTTGTGCAAGCTTAACAAACTTTTGAAATCGCAATAAAAAACGATTGTTAAATACCAGACTTCTACCCCTATACAAGTGTAAGAAGAATAAACGCTTCTTAAGTATCTTGAAAATTAAATAGCAGCATCGGGAAAACGTTAATCCTGCGGCCGGTATAAAATCTCGGCAGCCAGAGAAGCCATACGCCAAGACCTTGAAAGAGAGAGCGACAAATATGAAGCTTCAAAATCCGGAACAGCTTTCCGGAACGGCAACGAAACGCAGGAGGATAATGATACTTCCGCCCAGCCACAGACTCAAGCAATGGGGGCGGCTCTATGAGAACCATAGTGGAGTGAGAGGCTCATGAGATGAATAAGCTGTTCATCGTTACCGATGTTCCGCCGCAACGGGTATCGGGGATAAATATTGCGGAAAACGTCCGAAATAAAATGGATCGGACGAAGGCAAAACGAATATAAGGCGGTTTGCACACTTTTGCAGACCGCCTGTTACATATAAATTAACAAAGGTCAGGAGGCTGATATATGAGCGAAAAAGTTAAGCCTGAAAAATCAGATTTTCAGTACGAATATAATAAATTTGGAGTATATATTCCTGCTCCTACAATCAGATTATCGAAGAAACATTCATGCTGCGGCTGTGTGTGGTATGTCAGAGATACAAATGTGCTGTTCTGTCCGTTTCATAGCTGTATAAGAAATAAGAAAGTTTTTGAAACTCTAAAGAAAAAAGGTGAAGGAAAATGCTGATCAAACGAGGTGATATATTTTACGCAGACCTTGATCCCGTTGTCGGTTCGGAACAAGGAGGTACACGGCCAGTACTTGTCGTACAGAATAATGTGGGGAATAAGTATAGTCCTACTCTGGTAGTTCTGCCGCTGTCAACAGCCAAAAAGAATCATCTTCCCACGCATATCCATATCAAGGGTTCAAAAGCATTGCCCAAAGATTCGATTGTTCTTGCAGAGCAGATACGGACCATAGACAGATATCGTCTGAAAAATTATGTGGGTTCGGTTGATCTGAAACTTATGGAAAAAGTAGAAAAAGCGATGAAAATAAGCATAGGAGTGGATTTTGATGACTAAGTTCGGGCAGGCAGAGTATAACGACTTTATGGCAAGGATATTCGCAGATAAGCTTGATAAACTTCTTAAAGAAAGCGAAAAGCAGAATTACATCAACAGAAATACAGAAGATATATACAAAGAATTTGCGTCGTCAAAAGACGCAGCATAGGAGGGATAGCACTGTTAGGATTTATTATCGGGTTAATCATAGGCGGTACAGTCGAAATGTTTGCAATGTGTTTGTGCAGAGCAGCCTCAAAAGCCGATAAAGGTATGGATTCCACAGATTCAGAAGAATAAATTTGTCGGGTATGGTGATACCTTTCTGAGAAGAAATGTGGTATCCTTGTTGGTTGAAAGGAGAGTGAGGAAATGCCGACAGTAACTGTGATACAACCAACCATAGCAGAAGAACAAAATAAAAAAATCCGTTGTGCCGCATACTGCCGAGTATCAAGCGATTCCGAAGATCAGCTCAATTCCTTTATGGCTCAGACAAGATACTACGAGAAAGCTTTTGAAAAGTCTGACAGAGAACAGCTTGTGGACATATATGCCGATGAGGGAATAACAGGTACTCGTGAGGACAAGCGCGACGAGTTTCAGCGAATGATAAAGGATTGCCGCAGAGGTAAGATAGATAGGATATATACCAAATCTATCAGCCGTTTCGCAAGAAACACAAAGGACTGCCTGAAAAATATAAGGGAGCTTAAAAGCCTTGGAATAACAGTATTCTTTGAGAAAGAAAACATTGATACCGCAAAACTGACTGATGAAATGATGATAACCATTATGGGCGGTCTGGCTCAGGAGGAGTCCACTTCGATTTCACAGAATATGCGGTGGTCTGTTCAAAAGCGAATGGAGAACGGTACTTTTAATCCGCCCTCTTTGCCGTATGGGTATATGAGAAGGAAGCAAGATATAGTCACTATTGAAAATGAAGCGAAAATTGTACGAGATATTTTCACGCAGTATATAAATGGTATAGGTATGGAAACTATTGCGAAGGAACTTAACAAAAAACACATTGATAAAGGCAGCAAGGGCTTTATATGGTGTAAAAATACCATAAGATATATTCTTATGAATGAAAAGTATACCGGCAGGTCTGTATTTCGGAAGTTTTACACCACTGACAACTTCCCGTTTAAGCAAAAGGAAAACAAGGGTGAGTTTGATCAGTATCTTGTACAGGAAACGATGCCGGTAATAATATCCGAGGATATATTTGAAAAAGCTCAGCACCTTATATCAATTCGCAAATCGATGGGCTGCCGCAAAACAGCTAAATACCCATTGAGTGGAAAAATCAAGTGTGGAAATTGCGGTAGTTCCTTTAGACGAAAGAAAATAAATAACACGGTATGCTGGACTTGCTCTAAACATAATATAAATGCAGCAGATTGCGAATTAAAGGCAATTCCACAGGACTTGATCTATAGTATATTTATAGGACTATGCAACAAGCTTTTCTGCAATTACAAAACTATCCTTAAACCGCTTCAAACATCATTGCAGGATTTGAAGCTGAAAGAGTTCACTGGTAAAACACAAGTAATGGACATACACAAGGAAATCGCTAAGTTTCGTGAACAAACTCATATCCTCGCAAGGCTTAATACAAAGGGATTTCTTGACGAGGCTAAATACATTGAGCAGACTACTGCACTTACGGCAAAGATCAATAAACTGCAAGCAGAACTGAAAAAGCTTACACGTTTCGATGATGAGGACGAAACTCTTGACCAGATAGATATGCTGATCGACTTCTTTGAAAAAAGAGATAGTCCTATGACAGAGTTTGAAGAAACGGCGTTTGAGAGTATGGTTGAGAAGATCGTGGTTAAAAGTCAGAATGAGCTGGAATTTCATTTGATAGGCGGATTGCAATTGGGAGAATATTGTTGAAGTTTCTCTGAAAAAGTGATATAATAAAAACACAAAGAGGGAGGGCGAAAAATATGCCGCAGTTCAAAGAAAAAATAATTGCAAACGGAAACGAAATATCTGTTATTTCTGATGGAACGGATAACGATTATATCTCGCTCACTGATATTGCACGATATAAAAGTGATGAGCCAACAGCTGTCATAGCCAACTGGATGAGGAATAAAGACACCATAGAATTTCTTGGATTGTGGGAAACATTATACAATCCCGCTTTTAAACCCATCGAATTCGAGGGGTTTAAAAATCAAGCAGGTGCAAATGCGTTTACAATGTCGCCTAAAAAGTGGATAGAATCCACCGGAGCGATCGGAATAATTTCTAAACCCGGACGTTATGGAGGTACTTTTGCATATAAGGATATAGCTTTTGAATTTGCTTCATGGGTTTCTGCCGAATTCAAATTGTATATAATCAAAGACTATCAGAGATTGAAAGCAGATGAAAATAACAGACTTTCACTTGATTGGAATCTTAAAAGGACCTTAACCAAAATCAACTATAAGATCCATACGGATGCGATCAAAGAAAATATAATTCCAAAGTGCATAACAGAGCATCAGCAACGTTTTACTTACGCATCTGAAGCTGACGTTTTAAATGTCGCATTGTTCGGTATGACTGCATCTGAATGGAAAAAGCAAAACCCCACTTTAAAGGGAAATATACGAGATCATGCAACAATTCATCAGCTTGTAGTTCTTACTAACCTTGAGAGTTTAAATGCCGAATATATAAAACAAGGGCTTCCACAAAAAGAACGCCTTGAAAAACTAAACCATACTGCAATATCACAAATGATGTCGCTAGTTGATAATAAAACAGTTAAAAAATTAGAAAACAAATAGCCAAACTGCCTTGCAAGTCAAATCGCAAGGCAGTTTTTTGTTGCTGTTGGTAATAGCTTTTGAGAAGAAAATGTGGTATTGTTGTAGGTCGAAAGAAGGCGAGATCATGGCTAAAAACAGAACGATACCGTTCGGATACTGTATGAAAAACGGTGAGATAACAACCGAGCCCAAAGAAGTATACGCCGTTGTTACAATATTTGACGAGTATCTGAAAGGCAGAAGTTTGTCTGAGATCGCAA